>ERZ651768.139-NODE-139-length-50632-cov-6.365246_pt1 | contig 50632 bp, 43 predicted proteins | sample MGYA00514754_ERZ651768 | MGnify/ENA metagenome assembly ERZ651768
ATAAACTTTTGGCTACAAGTAAATTAGTGTTTAGTGCTAATTTACAGGAAACATTAGGCATTAGTTGGTATGAAGGTGCTTTGGTGGGAACATTACCTTTAGTACCAGACAGGTTAAGTTATAGCGAAATGGCAACGCCTGATGTATTATATCCTAGTGAATGGACAAGTTCATGGGAGAATTATTTGAAACATAAAAACGAACTAATAGTACGGATAAATTTCATGATGACATTAAATGATTATAAGTCAGTATGTAACAAACTAACAAATAAAGTTTCGTCTTTCTTTAATGGCGAAAGACTATATGAAGCAACCGAAACTTTTTAATTTAGACATCCACGTCTATAACTCGGAGAGATAAAGAATGAACATAAGCAAAGTAATAAGACAAAGAATTTTAGCAAAGGATAAACGATTCCATTGTAACGACAATATTTCAGAATTTATTGAAGAAGGTGAATTTTTATTTACCCATAAAAATAATATTAGAAAGATTAATAAAAAATATATAACAAACTACTCTGGTGATATTTATGAATTAAATATTCAATATATTCCAAAAATTAATACTACACCAGAACATCCATTTTTTGTAAGAAAGGTAATATATAAAAATAATCCTAAATTAAAAATGATTGAATGTTCTGAACCTTCATGGGTAGATGCTAAAAATTTAGATAAAAATCATTATCATGGTATAAAAATTAATACTGAAAAAATTATACCAGAATTTACAATAAAGAAAAATTTGAATAAATATACAACAATTGACATTAAAAAAATTTTAAATAATAAAGATGAATGGTATTTTTTGGGATATTATCTAGGCGATGGTTGGTCAAGGTGGGATAGAAAGGGAGCATTTTATTTAGTTTTTAATAATAAAGATGAAGAAGAATTAAAAAAACGTTTTGAAAATATTTGTAAAACACGACGTTTAAAACAAAAACAGAAAGGTTGTTCTGTTTATGAATATCATTCATATGTTTTATCACATATATTAAAAATGTTTGGTAGAAAAGCACATAATAAAATTATTCCAAATTGGGTATTGGATGCTCCTACAGAATATTTAGAAGAATTTATTAAAGGATATGTAAAAGCAGATGGTTGTCATTTTGAAGCCAGTGGAAATATAACAACAGCAATAACCACAACATCAAAAGATATTGCTTTAAAAATTCAATTAATTTTATTAAAATCAAATATATTTTCAAGTGTAAAATTTCAAAAAAAGCCTTCTACTTGTGTAATAGAAGGGAGAACAGTAAATCAAAGAAATCTATGGAAAATCTCATTTATTAAAAATAGAAAAAGACAAATTAGAAGTTTTATAAAAGATGGTTATGCTTGGCTGCCATTTATTAGTAAAAAAATAAAAAAAGTTGAAAATACAAATGTATACAATTTTGATGTTGAAGAAGATCATACATATATTGTAAATAATATATCAGTTCATAATTGTCATGTTGTATACCAGTTTTATGTAAATGTTGATAAAAAGGAATTATCTTGTTTGTTGTATCAAAGGTCAAGTGATTACTTCTTGGCGAATAATTACAACGCCACCGGTGCTATTATTTTAACACATATGTTGGCTCATATTACTGGACTAAAAACAGGGGAATTTACTCATTTTTTGGGGGATACCCACGTCTACTCCAATCATATCGAACAGTGTAAAACACAAATGGAAAGAAGTACAATGCCTTTTCCTAAATTAGTAGTCAACCCGTCAAATAGAGAAATTAACGATATTAATGATTTTAAATATGAAGATTTTAAAGTGGTCAATTACTATCCACACCCGACGATCAAAGCTGACATGGCAGTTTAAAATTGAAAAAATAATATACATTATAATAAATAATGCCAACAAAAACTTGTAATACTTGTAATTTAACATTAGATTTTTTTTATAATGGTGGACATAAATGTAAACAATGTAAATCTTGTAGAGATTGTAATTTAAATTTAAATATTAGTAATTTTAGAAAAAATAGGAAATATTATTCTAGAAAATGTAATCGATGTATAAAAGAACAATCTAAATGTAAACACAATATACAAAAACGAGATTGTCGTGAATGTAGTCCTCAATTTTTTTGTAATATTTGTCTAAGATATATTTCTGGAAGATGTCAAAAATGTTATGATAAATCCCGACAATGTAGACACAATAAACGAAAACAGAAGTGTTATAGATGTAGTCCTGGTAATGTTTGTAAACATGAAAATTGGAAAACAATGTGTATTAAATGCAATGGGTCTGCTCTATGTATCCATTGTAAACACACAATAGGAACAAAAAGATACATTGAATCTCTTGATAAAAAAGTTAGATGTTGTGCTGGTTGCTTCTATTACTATTATCCAAATGATGAAATACCAAGAAGATATAAATTAAAACAGCATTATTTTAATGAAAAATTAATAGAAGAATTTGGAGTTAATTTTTTTCAATATGATAAAAAAATCAAGTGTGGGTGTTCTAAAAGAAGACCTGATTGGTTTATTGATTGTTATAAATATTCAATCATTATTGAATTAGATGAAGACCAACATAAATATGAATCTTGTGATGAGAAGAGAATGATGGAATTATTTCAAGATTTAGGTAATAGACCTTTGGTTTTAATTAGAATTAATCCTGATAAATACAAAGGAAGAACTAAAAAAAGAAAAGGTTGTTTTGATTTTGATGAAAAAAATATTCTCATTTGTAATGAAAAAAAATTCAATAAAAGATTTAATATTTTAGTTAAAATGATTAAATATTATATTGATAATGAGCCTGAAAAGGAAATTACAATGGAAAAGTTATTTTTTGATAGAAATTGAATTATAAAATTGATATTCTACAAATTTAGACAACAATCAATTTAAATAAAAAAATATACAATTAAAAATGTTTTCATTACCATGTTCATGTTTATGCTTTGAAAAATCTGAAGAAGAAAATTCTACAAAAATTTATATAAATCCTACACAAAAATGTAATGAATCGTCTGGAAGATTAGAACCAATTCAAGAGGAAAGAGATGAAGAAACTCTAAAATCGTTTGGAATTACAGATGATGAGATATCAAATTTAAAAAATGCTAAGAAGACAGATATTTCTAAAGCAATTAATAATGCTGAAATGGATGACTCTATGAGGGGGTTTTTACACAAATTTTTATCAGTTTAAACAAAAAATAAAATCGATAAATTAAAAATCTATATAATTTAAAAAAATACTACTTATTTAACAAAACACAATTAAAATTATGTTTTCATTAATCTCAGGTATTATGAGTTCAAGAAAAGGAGTAGCAAATAAAGCAAATAAAGTAGAAAAAATAAATGTAGAACCAGAAAAAACAAATACCATTCATTGTTTTGGTGGTAATAGAATTGTTGAGGAAAAAACAAATGTAAAACAAGAATTTTCTAAACCAATTGTAAAGGAATATACATCACAATCAGAAATTCGGAAAAGGAATGTTCATTCAGAACAATCTAACCGAGTATATGCTTTTGGTTGTAATCGTGTCATTGGTAATAATTCTAGTCAAATTAAAACTTCAGTGTTTGGATTTCCATTTGTAAAGTAATAAATTAAATTCGGGACTTAATTATTCATCAAACATATATTTAATTGCTTTGGTATATATATTTTCCGCAATACCATAAAATTTATCATTTTGTTTTGAGAATTTCTCCAGCATTACTCCAGCATTCATTTCTAGTACCATAAAATTATCATTATCATCTTGAACGATATCAATTGATGCAAATTTTATTTTAATAGAATTAGCAGCGAGTAAAGCCAAATTGTTTATTTTATAGTAACTATCATTGTCAATATCAATAGATACATTATTCCCATATTTTAGATTATGTTTCCATGAATATACAATTGTTTCATTTTTAGGAATGATATAATTTGGTGAATATTTTTTATCAATACATGAAATTATATCATGTTCAAATACATTTTTTAATTTATTTTTTAGTAATTTTATAAGTGTTGTTTTACCATCACCAATAATGGTACTTTTAGATTTACAATAAATTAATTCAACTTGATCGTTTAATACAATAACTCTGAATTCATTTTTTAACGATTTAAATGGGGATATAATAAAATCTTTTCGTAATTTCCATAAATTTTTAGCATATTTAATAGTATCTTTTTCATTTAAACAGTGGTAGACATCATTACCAGATGTTCCAGTATTTGGTTTAATAACAATATTGCCATTAAATTTATTAAAAGAGGATTTAACTTCTTTTTCTAATTTATCGTAATCATTTTCCAAATATACATAGATTGAAAAAAAATCACAAGGTATATTTGGAATATCGTAATGTGATAATATTAATGAACATGCGTGTTTATCATCACAATTCATTTTTGACATACATGAATTTATGTCAAAATTATATCCGAAAATTTGTTTAATTTTATTATTTTTTTTTAATAAAATTATCCAATTATTTGATAAGTAATTGATTTCGATATTGAAATCAATTGCAACTTTTTCTACGATTTTTTCTAAATTTCTTTTAGGAAACATTTAATAATAAAAAAAATATTCAATTTTTATTTAGAATGATGAAGCAGCACTCAATGAAACATTTGTAATAGAACAATTAATGTTATTTTTTAATCCAATTCTTACATAAAATACAGCAGAACTGCCAGTACCTGATCGAATAAAACAATCTCTCTGTGAAGCCGTAGATGTTGTACTATTAATACATCTTGTTCCATTAGCACCTGACCCAACACCATTCACGCCAACAGCGTTTGAACAATTTAGCCACCCCGTTTCATAAGCAGAATTTCCAGTAACTTTTAGAAATAATTGATGATTTTCAGCATCAAATTGTGAAAAATCAATTGTTAATCCAGATTGTGTTAAAGTTAAACGAACACGTTCATAAGTTCCACTGCTGATAGCACCAGTATATTTTAAGGTATGATATCTGTAACTAGAATCACTCGTAATACCAGAGTAATCAGGTAATGATATCCCTCCTGGGAAATAGAATCCAGAATAAGATTTATATCCATTTGATCCAGCAGAAGTTGGTGATTTATAACTTCCACTTATTAATTGAAGTTCATTAACATAACTAGCGTGTGAAGATATATCTTCATCATGGTTATATGTATCACCAGCATCAGTAGCTCCAGTTCCAATACTTGGATAATCACCAGAACCAGAACGAACATGTTGTCCCGATGAATTGGAAGAATTACCAGAAGATGTTCTATCGTTATTAATAGAATTGGTATCAATTCTTAATTTTTTAGTCGAGCCATCTGCTGTAGAAACATATGCATTTGAAACATTAGTTGCTCCATTGGGAGAATATAATGAATATGGTGTAACATGAATTTTAAAATCTTCATCAAATTTGTTATCGGCACTACTGGTAAGAGAAATAGCGAAATCATTAAATTGTATTTCTTCAGGAGTGCTTGATGCTGCTAATAGTGTTCCACTAGTATTATGTAAAGTAGTTGATGTTTGATATTTATTACTTGTTGGGGCAGTATAATATTTATGTGTAGCACCAATATCTGTTTGATCAATAGTTAAAGTTGAACTCATAGAACTATTACCAGAAGTTTTAACGATTGCGGTAGTATGTTTTCTATTAGAATTTAGAAAATAATTAGCAATATCAGTTTGATTCCATTGTAATGTAAAAACGGCATTTGTTTTGAATGTTGGAACTCCTGAAATTCTTTGGACACTGCTACTATTACCTTCAGATACAATTGCAACATTATTAACAGCGGTTGCGGTATTAGAATCATCAATATAAAATTCAATTTGATTAGTTTGAGTAGTTGAACCACCTGTTGGTATTTGTTTTAATCTTAATGAATAAGAATTTGTAGATGGTGAATAATTGGTAGATGTATTTAATGCTTGGGCATAAAAATCTATTCTTCTCCAAAATCCAAATTGATTATTATTTGAGTCAGTAGAATAGTGATCTCTATCATCTGATACAACTAAACGAATAATATTTCCACTATCATCATGATTTCCATTAATACTTGCTTGACCATAACCGGGAGTTGTAACATCTGTTTCATTGGAAGTATAAGAACTTGTTGCTCCACCATAAGCGTAAATTGTACCAACAGATGCTGATGCGTCACCTGGAGTAACATTTGTTTGAATATCACTAGCACTAGTTGTTCTGATCGGTTGACTAGAATCATTAACTATATTAAAATTAATAATATTGCTACCGAGTGATGTACCACTAAGACTATAAGCATTTGAGTAAGTTCCTTTAAGAGTATTCAAATTATAAATGGCGGTAGAATCTGCTGTACTCAAAAATCCTGGTTGTGATGGTTGACTGGTAGTTGCTGTATTTGTGGTAGAATAATTTCCAAAACTTGGATTAACAGCATTTTTACCTTTTACTTTCATTGTGTAAGTAGTTCCATGATTTAAAGAAGTAATATTTTTACTAGTAGTTTGATTACTTCCAGATACAGTTCCGGTTGAAATATCATTAGTATGGGTCAAATTACCACCATAACGAACTGAAGATGTTGCTACATAATTAACTTCATATTCTTCAATTAATGGTTCGGACTGAGTTCCTACGGTAGTAGAATCATGATCAGCAGGTTTAGTCCAAGAAGTATTAATTTGGGTAGTACTTGCTGTTGTAGCTGAAAAATTTGTTGGAATATCTGGTGGTCCAATCCCATCTGTACCTAAATTAAGAACTGTTAAATATTTAAGAGTTCTTCCACTTTGTTCATTTACACCATATATTCTAAAATCATAAAGAGTTTGGGTTTCAATTGTATATTCTTTCCAAGTAGTTCCGTCCATACCACTATTTGAACCATCGACATATACTTCTAAACGGTTACAAGAAACAGCTGAACCAACAGCAATTGAGCCTGTATTAATTGTAACTGTAGATGAATGTGCCCAATCTTGACTAGTATTAAGACTACTTTTCACATAATCAATTCTTATTTCAGAAATTTGTGGTACATAAACGTTATAAAATCCCAATTGTTTTTGTGTAATATTTGTCCATTGAATGAAAACTTTCATAGTATCTTTATCAGAGGATGATAATGTTGGTGCAGGTGGTGTATCAAGAAGATATGTATCTAACCATTTGTCAATCAATTGAAAACCCTCAACATTTTTAGTAGTATTAGTAATACCTGTTCCAGTAGTTCCAGTAAAAGAAGTATTATTTAAATTTGGGAAAATCCCAACGGATGCTCTTGAATTGCCGATAGGAAATTCAACGTGACCGGTAGAATCTATTACAAGTCTTTCATTACCATTTGTATAAAATTTTAAGTCATCATTATCAACACCAGCAGAAGTTTCGGCACTTATATAAGTATCTTGATCAACATCAATTACACCTCCAAGTGAACCCCAAGAATTTCCTGCTCCAAATCCTTCAAATTGATCAGTGGTAGTATTATATCTAACATAACCTTTATGAGAACTGGTTGTTGCCGTTGGTCTTTGTGCCGTTGTTCCGTGTGGTAATCTATAAGAATCTGTTCTATTAGTATCTAATGATACTACTTGTGAAGCAAATCCAATACCTATATTACCATTTGTATCAACTGAAAACTCAGTATTTGTTGGACCAATCGCAAGTTGTCCTGTTGTAATTTTACCATTTGGATAAGACATTATTTATATTTATATTTATTCATTATAAAAAATAACATATAAATACGAATACTTTATTTAATTTATAAATGTATAATTTATTCTATAACAAGTTTCTCAATTTTATCTAATCTTCTTTGGTGTCGCCCTCCTTCATATTGAGTATTAATAAATGTATTAATAATATCGATTGCTGTTTCAATATTTAATATTCTTCCACCCATAGCAATGACATTAGCATTATTATGTTTTTTAGCCATTTCAGCAGTATATTTATTATGACAAAGGGCACAACGAATATTTTTATATTTATTACAAGAAATAGAAACTCCTATACCAGTTCCACATATGACTATACAAAATATATCTTGTTGATTATTAGATTCTCTATATTTAATAATATTATATTTACTTATTAAATTATAGCAAATATCTGGATAATCTACACTATCTTTATTATATACTCCAACATCAATTATAGTATATGATGTGTATTCTTTTTCTAAAAAATTAAGAATATCCTGTTTTAATTGTAATCCACCATGATCAGAAGCAATTATTATAAATCCCATATATATAATTATATATATATAGATGAATATATTAATATTTATATATATATAAATAATTATTTTGTCGTATGTTTATCCTAAAAATTATATTTATATTAATAAATAATGAGTACTCATTTATCAGGAACATTAAGTAATTTAGAAAAAACAAATTTATTATTTAAAAAACTACTTGGAAAGCCAAGTACATTAACTGACAGAGAATTTTTTCAAGAACCAAATCGTCCTGCCCGTACAAATGTATTTCAGAGTCAAATTTTTAAAGATGATATACCAGTAACAGCATCTACTAGTCTAACTAGTTTAACTGATACAAGTTTAGATGATAATGGTAATACATTAGCTGGTTCATATGTTGGAAAAACTGACGGCATTATAAAAAGATATATTAAAATTCCACTTACATCAATTGACGGAACTGATGGAAAAGCATATGAAGCATTAGAAGCGACAACTTCTCATCCATCTGGAAATAATAATGATGGTTCGGGTGGAGCAAATGGAACATCTGGTACTTATGATCGTGTTACACAAGATACAATACCATTTAATTTTGATACAGGTGGTTCTTATGAAATAAAGTTATATAAATCAAATGGGCAAGAAATACCATTTGGTTATTCTGGTGGTGAATGGATATATGATTATGAATCAGGAATTGTTTCTTTTTATGAATATAGTAATATAAGTGGTATAGATGAAAGTAATCCTCCATTAGTTTCATTTTATCGTTATATTGGTGAGAAAGGTGTTTCAGTTAGTACGGTTAATAAAACTGTATTTGATGCTGGTGATAAGACTGGTACGGGCGATGATATTACAGCGGCACAAATTGATACTCGTGATTTGTCTACATTAGGATTAAGTGCTTATAGTCAGGCATTTCAATTTGGTGGAAATTATAATGGTTCTTGGAGAATGGTTGTTTCTGGTGGTAATGGAAATCAAGCAGAAACCAAATTTCGTATACAGGTGAGAATAGATGGTTCTTGGGTTGATAAAATGGTTACAAAACAATCTTAATCTTTATGTATAGTAATTTTCATCTGGAAATGATACATTTGAACCATTCCAGAGAACCCATTCATAAGGTGCAACACATCCACCATTTTCAGATTTTTCTAAAGCAACAATATCATCAACATTTAAATTATATATTGAATGATAAGTGATATATCCATTAGGATTAAATAAATTTCTTTCGACACATGTAATATCTTGTTTTTTGGAGATTAAATTTTTTAATTCATTTAATGAGGAAACTTCACAATATACTTTTTTCATTTTGAAAATATTTATATTTTTTTATAATAATATCAATTTTTTTTAATATAAAAAAATATAAAAATATATATATAATTGATAATATACAATGAATAATTTTGATTTATTAACAACTAATAAATTTGTTGAAAAGGGAGTTTATAATTTATCAACTGATCAGAAAAAAGAAGATTATCTAAGAAAAAGGATGGAATTTAGAATGTTTATGGAAAAAAAAAAAAGTAAATTTACAATGGGTGCTTCTGGTCAATTTAATGATGATATGGATATAAATGATTTAGCAAATTCAAATGCCATAGATTTTAAAGTAAATCCAAATCCTATATCAGAAGTAAAAAAAACAAAATCTAAAACATTTAATCGTCCATCTTCTGTATCGATTGATAGTCGAGATAGAGATATAAAACTTTATCCTGAGGCTAATAATTATAAAATTAAAATGAATAAAGCATTTGTTAATATATCAAGAGTGGCATTAAAGAGTACAGAATTTCCAAATACACAACAACTTGTTAGAGCAACACCAGTTGCTATAGCAAATAATATCATAGCGTGGCAAAATGAAATAGATACTCTTACCATGGATGGTTCTACACCAGTTCCAAGTTCTGGATATATTACTTACAAAACTTCTATTGAGGCTGGTAACTATGATGCTAGTTCATTACAAAAAGAAATCCAAGCAAAAATGAATGCTGTAACAAGAGTAGTATATACAACTAATGATAGTAGTACAACTACATCATTAAAAAATCATACATTTACAGTCATAGTTGATCCTATAACAGACAAAACTGAAATTACATCTGTAGAATTTAACAATTTTAGTAATGTTCTTCATACAAAAGATGGAGAATCGAAATTATATTTTGCTCAAAAATTAGATGATGAAGGTGATACATTAGTTGCTCACGGATTTTCTACAGGTGATCGTATTTTCATAAAAGATGCTAATGATATTGGTGGTATTGATGATAGTGAAATTTCTGGCGAACATGTTATTACTTTAGACAAAGTTGATTCTATAACTAATGTAGCATTTGATGGAACAACAACGCCACAACCCGATTTTGTATGGTATATAAAAACTAGTACAAAAGCATCTTTATCTGTATCATATGCTGGTGGTACTTCTGTAAAAATTGGTACTGGTATTAGTTTCCGATTAAAATGGGATTTATCTAATACACTTGCTTCTGTTCTTGGATTTAAAGATAGTATTTTTCCAGCAAAATTATATGATAAATTATATTTAGCTGATGGTATTACACCAGATACATCACAATATTTTAGTGCTTCTCCATCTAATGTTATAAAAATAACATCTACTGTAAATAGTTCAACTTTAATAGTTGAGAAAACTTCACATGGTTTAGTTGATAATGATTTTATTGCAATAGATAATTGGCCAACACAATATAGTGTTGGAGGAATTTTCCCATCAAAAATTGATTCGTTATTAACAAATAATACTTATGAAATAAAAAAACTTAGTGATGACAAATTTTCTTTTAATAGTGGTACTACATCAAATAAAGCTCAAACTCAAGAATTTAATGGACAATTACAAAAGGAAGGGGATACATATATTCCATTAACAATTTTTGAACTTAATACAACTGAAAGTTTTGCATTAATTGTTAATAATACAGAGATAAAGAGTAGATTAAATATATATAAAATTGTAGCTATATCAACTACAGCAGTATATGTTTATTTTACATCAGACCACGGAATGTCTGATGGTGATAGAATTTTTATAACTTTTGATGGAAAATATGGTTATACTGTTTCTGATCCTCGTTCTGATGATCAAATTAAAAGTGCTGCTGAAGTATCCAATCCATCTGGATTTGTGGTACAAGAAATTGATACTTCAATTGTAAGTATTCCTTTGTCAGAGTTTCCAGATTGGACATCAGTATGGGATACTGTATTTGGAAGTGGTGAAGAGCCTGAAAGTGACAAAACTTATGCAACTGCAATAGTAAAACAATTAAGTAAAGGTATTAATTTAGATGGTGAAAATTATTTATATTTTTGTATAAATGAATTCCCTGCTATGACTGTAAGTAGTTCTATCGATACTGGTATATTTTATAAATTAATTTTGAATGGTGCTCCTGGTAGTACTTTATTTAATACGTTTGTAGGAAATGCTTTTGTTCCTCAAGAAGGTTTAATGGCAAAATTAGAATATTTAACAATTTCTTTTCGAACACAAGAAAATAATCTGTTTCAATTTAATAATGCGGAACATTCTTTTACTTTAGAAGTTACCGAAGTAGTTGATTTACCAGAAAGTAGTGGTATGAGTTCTAGAAGAGGCAAATAAATAAGTCAGTCCCAAATATTAAATATAATTTTTAATTTTCATCTTCATCTTCTGAAATAGATAATTCAAATTCCAATTCATCATCTTCATCTTCATCAAGAGAAATTGTGTTTTCATCCTCAATATTCGTTGTTATATCATTTTCATTACAATTAATTTGATATATTTTAAAACAATCTGATGGTTTGAATTTTTTTTTTCTTAAAATTTGGTTAAACGATCTAGAATACATAGGAAATGCGTGTATTTTATTAATATTTGATTGTTGAAATTTAATATTAAATTCATCTGTATAGCATTTTGTATCAATAAAGTATATAAATCTTTGAATCATATGATTAAATAATAAATATCCTTCTAAATCAGAAGAATCTAAAATCATTTTCATATATATTTCTAAATATTGTTTCATAAAGTCAATACTAGTATTATTTAAAACATTTAAAAAATCAATAACACATTTTTGTAATTTTTCATCATAGGTAAAATTATTTTCTAAAATATTATTAATTGAATTATTTTTATTCCAATATTGTTTACTTTTAAGAAATTCATTTACCATTTTTTTTTTTAAAGAAATTTCATTATGTGTAATAGATTTAAACATTTTTTTATATTTTTTGTAATTATCAGTCATAATAGTCTGAGTTTCAATGAATAGATTAGCATATAAACTAAGACTAACAGGTGATAATTCAAGATATTGTCTAAACCATGATGTTACTGGTGAAAAATTATTTAAAGAAAATGAATCATTCTTAATAGATTTAATTAAGTACAGAGCATCTTTAAAATTTCCTTTAAATAAATAATTCTCTGATATTAAATCACACATATGATTATTAATTTGTGTTAATTGTTGTTTATTTTTGATTTTACTAAAATCATCAAATAATAGAAAACTATCTGATACTTCATAAATACCAAAACTTATTTTAAATTTTGACAAAAAATCTTTAGCAATACAATTTTGATTTTCTGGTGTTGATTTTAAATTTGTATCCTTAACATAATGATAAGAAGAATTAATAATTATTCGATATTTCCTATTTGGGTCAAATGGAATAATTACTTCATTAAATTTATTTACATATGTAAATGAATATAATTTTTTTAATTTCTCTTTTCTTGAAATTCCTAAATTAATAATTTTTTTAATAGCATTCGCTTTGTCTACATTTTTAATATTATCTAATGATGGAGACAAAAGACATTGCATATCATATGATAATCCTTCAAATACGTTAATAACATTATCTTTTAAAATTTTTAATAAATTTTCTTTATAATATTCACGAATATCAAGTAACATATTTAAAATATTTTCTGTAGTATAAAGTGAATGTAAATACTTATCTTTTTCACAAATAGTATTTGCGATAAAATATCTTAAACAAAATTCAGTATGATATTTACCATTCATTTTAGGAAGTTGATAAACATTATTGCCTTTTGTTTTTTTTTTTATATCAAAAATAATCCATTTTGAATTATGTTGATATTTCTCTAAATTTACATTTTCTTTTAATCGTATATCTTTTACTCTTTCTTGATCTCTTGATCCACTATGAGAAAGAATCGCATTAGAACTACTAGTTGCTGTTTCTAAATGCTCTGTTTTAAATTTAATATTATCAATATTTTCTTGTGAGATATTTAAATGTTGAGATATTTTAAGAAATACTTTATCTCTAATATCATTTACAAGAAGGGATTTATTTAAAAATTGTATATATCGTTGTCGATTAAATAATCTTTGTATTTCAAATTCTTCAAGATTGTTAGGATATTTATTAGAATAATTATATCCATCATAACTTTTTTGAAATAAATTGAAATAATTATTTCTATCTAAATTTAATTCTTTAGCAATCTTAATTAATTGTAATCTTCGAATCGTTTCAACATTCCTTGATGGTTTTGAATCATGATAGTTTGAGTATCTATTTGTATGAAAACTTATATCTTTATTCAATATATCATCAAACTTTTTACTTTCCATACCAATTACATCATTATCATATTTTTTATTTTTTTTTTTATAGCCAACTTTAACATAATGTCTGTTGCGAAGTATCTCCTTTGGTGTAAAATTGAGAGCATTTCGGTAACTGACTTTTCTGTTCTGTTTTCTACTTTGAAATGTCATTATTTAATTATTTTTTATTAAAATAATAGTTTAATAATTATTTATTTATTTAAAGTTTAATAAAATCAATTTTAAAATTTAAATAAATAATATAAATATAATAAATAATATTAAGAATGTTTTATAAAAATAATATTACTAAATTTGTGAAAAATTATACGAAAATTTCTTATTATTCTCATAAAAGATTTTCAAATATAAATAAATTTTCATGTGAAATTACTCAAAAAAAAGAACGGGGGGCAGCACAAGCCATGCTTTATTCTCTTGGATTAACTAAGGCTGATATGAATAAAGCACAAGTTGCTGTTGCTAGTATGTGGTATTCTGGAAATCCTTGTAACTCTAAATTAAATATATTTTCTGATTTAATTAGTAATTCTATTAAAGATAAAAAAATGTTACCTATGCAATTCAATACAATTGGTGTATCTGATGGAATTAGTATGGGAACACCTGGTATGAGATATTCATTACCATCAAGAGAACTTATTGCTGATTCAATTGAAACTGTTGTAAATGCCCAACATTATGATGGTGTTATTTGTGTTCCTGGTTGTGATAAAAATCTCCCTGGTTCTCTTATGGGTATTTCAAGATTAAATCGTCCATCTTTAATTGTATATGGAGGTTCTATGAAATCATCTAATTATAAAGGAATGAAATTAGATATTGTATCCGCGTTTGAGTCTTATGGTAAATATACTTCTGGAAAAATTTCAGAAGATGAAAGATTAGATGTTATTCAAAATTCTTGTGATAAAGGATGTGGTTCGTGTTCGGGATTATACACTGCTAATACTATGGCTGTATGTTTAGAAACTTTAGGAATGATGATTCCTAATAGTTCATCTACATCACCTGGAACACCTGAAAAAGATGAAGAATGTAATAAAATGGGAGATATTATTCATAATTTATTAGAAAAAGATATTAAACCATCGGATATTTTAACAAAACAATCTTTCTTGAATGCTATTACTGTGACATATGCATTTGGGGGATCAACTAATGCTGTTATACATTTACTTGCTTGTGCTAATTCTGCTGGAATTCATCTTACTTTAGATGATTTTCAAAATTTAAATCATATTCCTGTTATTTTGAATATGAAACCTCATGGAGAATATGTTATGTATGATTTATCCAAGATTGGTGGGACGGCAAGAGTAACTAAATATTTAATTCAAAAAGGATTATTAGATGGTAGTTGTCTCACTGTTACTGGAAATTCTTTATGGGATAATGTAAAAAATTGTAAAGATATGGAATTTTCTAATCAAGATCTTGTATTTCCATTAGAAACTCCTTTTAAAAATGATGGACACATTAAAATTTTGAAAGGAAATTTATCTCCAAATGGATGTTTATCAAAAATTTATAAAAAGGAAAAAGTTTTTAAAGGGAAAGCATGTGTATTTGATAATGAAAATGATATGGTTAAAGCACTTAGTAATAATGAAATTCAAAAAGATAGTTTTGTTATTATTCGTTATCAAGGTGAAAGTATTGGTTGTCCTGAAATGCTTACTCCCACAAGTGCATTAATTGGACATTTTGGAACTGAAAATGCTCCTCCACTTGCTACAGATGGTAGATTTTCGGGAGGATCACATGGAATATTAATTGCTCATTTACCAGATGCTTATAAAAAGGAAAGTTTAACTCGTGTTATTAAAAATAATGATGAGATTGAGATTAATTTATCAACAAATGAAATAAATTTATTAGTCAATAATGAAGAAATTAATAAACGCTTAAATGAAACTCCACAAAAAGAGTTAAATGTTGATGGATATTTAAGAAAATTTTCTAAATTGTGTGGAACGTTTCAAGATGGATATATAACTTAAGAAATAATTATAATATTATTTTTTTTTAATTAACAATTTTAAATTATATCTAATTAAAACAATGTTATCTAGATATAATTTAATAAATTCTCCAAAAGCTCAAACATTAGATGTTTTGACTTATATGAAACAAAAAGTTCCAATTTTTGTTTTAACTTTACAAACTTTAATAACAAATCATGTTTACGATAATTGCAATAATGAAAAAGATTTACAAATAATTTTTTGGATATATTATCCATTTTTATGTATATTATGTATTTTAATTGAATTTTATACTACCTGGACACGAACTAAATTTTTAGAAATTGCAATACATAATGAAAATCATTTTATAAATAATAAAAAAAATAAAATAGTTTATTGTTCTGTTACAACTATTATTAGTTTATTATCATTTATTATTACTTCTTATTATATAAATACAGGTTTACCATTTAGATGTATATTTAATTATGATAAAACAATTGCTACATTTCTTTTTTATTTTACCTTTGGATTAATATTTATATTATCAACAATTGAACATAAAGTATTTACAACTTATTCTTCATAACGTTTAACAATATTTTCAATATTATTTATCCATGTTTTGATTTCATCAATATATTCTTTATAATACTTTATTTTATCTATATCTTTGGCAAAATTATATTTATTAAGGTTAATTGTTTTATTATTTTTTTTTATGGTAAAAATATTTTCTAATTTCTTTTTCAATATGTCAAAATTCTCTTTTTTAGTTTTGTTTTTAACTAATAAAAATGATATAATTTTGTCTATTATATCTTGAAGGTGTTTTTGTAATAAAATGTGTTTTGTTTTATCTTGTCTAAGTCTAAGTTTATTAAATTTTGGAAAATATTCTTCCCAAAATTTTTTAGTGCTTTTGTTTATTAATTTATCAAAATCTTTTTGATCCATATAATTTCCAAAATCTCCTTTTTCAATTAGTTTGATTAACGCATTATATTTTTTTTTCTGGAAGTCCTTCGGTTTGCCTTCACCAATTGAAATAATTTTTTTTTCTAAAGGATTTAATTCTGAATCTGTCCATAGGATAAGTGGTATAAAATCATCTTTATAATCCTTCTTTTCAAATTCCCAAATGGAAAACCCCTTAAATTTTTTCCCTGTATTTGTTATTCTGTATTCTGCACATTTTTTAATTTCTTTCTGTCTTTGTGATTTATTTGGAAGCAATATAGATTCATATGAACCATCTTGAACAAGTCCTACGGTATTTCTAAACTTTTTATTATTAATTTTACTTAATCTGTTCACCTCATAATGTAACTTTTCAAAGTCATTTACTGGGATTTGTAATTTCTTTTTTAATTTTTCATCTTCTGGATATAAAGGTTTTATTTTACAATTTTCCTCACCTTTTTTATGTTGAAATATATACAAATGTTTTATATTATCCAAATTCTTATGAAAATAGAATCTTCCAGGTATCTCATGTTTTCCGTCAACTACAGTTATATCTTTAGTTGTTATAAAATCAACTGGTCTAATTTTACCTCTACCTCCAGATTGAATGTTATTATTAGATAAACTGTCAAGCGTAACTACTATATAAGATAATGTATCACGTGGAAGGAATTTTATAAATTTATTTAATTTTTGTTTTGGATTTAATTGGATTGTTTCTTCTGATTCTTCATTAATTAAATCTTTAGCATGAATAATAAAAGAAAATAATAAACCTTGTTCAAAAGAACTTAATACATTTGCTTCACTTCCAAATAAATCTGTACTTGGAATCAATCCGCTATAATCTGGATTTTCTCTTAAATCTTCCCATTCTATTCCTATATCATACATAGTTTTTCCCCAAAATTCATTATATCCATCATTTGGTGATTCAGATGATGAAAATATTGTAGTATATGTTTTATGTAAAAAATTTTCAAAAGAATTAATTTCATTTGTCTTAATATATTCAGTCAAATCTGAATAATATGTTCTTAAAAATTTGTCATCAGTTATATTTCCAATATCAAAATGTTTTGATTTATTCTTTTCTCCAAAAATAGAACCATTTAGTAATTTATCTATATATGTTTCATATTTTCCATGAAAACTTTCATCAGATTTCCATTTCTTTTCAAACTTATTTACAAATCCAACCATTATGGCAAATTGTAAATGTGAAACAAGGTGATATTCAGGTAACTCTAAATCAGGATTATTTTCATCAATTAAAGTATAAACGTTTTCTGATACTTTATATTCATCATCAATAACATAATTTTCTCGAATTAATAAATCTAATGATTTAATGTGTTTTAATACATTTCGTGTTTCTTCTGATGGAATAGTATCGTCTGCGATTTCTTTTGATACTGATCTTCGTAATTTAGCAAGTTGTTTTAATTGTTCAAATCTATCATTAACATTAGAAACTGTTTCACCTTTTTGAATTGAACTTTTTTTAGTATTTAAAAACTCTTTTCTATATGAAGAATAAATAGACGATTTAAGAGAATTTATTATATTAGGAATATCTTCAGTAGTTTTGGCTCCACCTGTATGTACGAGTTTTTTTCCTGACTCTGAATACTCTCGAGTTTTTTTTAATAATTTATTTTTTAATAATTTATTTACGATGCTTATTTGGGTATTTTTTTTATCTTTTTCGCTAAGTTGTTTTATCAAGGATTTCCACGCTTCTTGAACTTTAGTAGTAACATAATTATATACTTTACTCTTTTTACTCTTTCGATTGAATAAATTCCAAGATTTCTTATAATTTACTTCAATATAATCATGTATATCTTGTAAATATTTGTATATAAAGCCAGTTATATTAGGAGGATCGCTATCTATATCATCATAATCATTATAATCCGTCTGGGATCCAATCTTCTTATAGTCGATTATAAGTTCATCTTTCAATTTTTCAAACTCTTGTCTTGTTGTTTGTATTAATTTTAGAAATGTATCATCTTTTTGAGAGAGAAGAACGTGAGAGACTGGAGGTGGTATTTTAGGAAGAGGCCTTAGAAGAGCAGTTTTTGTACCATCACGTAGTTTATATATCATTTCATCAACTTTTTCTGTTGTCATCTTTTTATCTTTGTCATAATTACTTTTGAAAAGTAATTGATTTTGTAATTGTGTAAATTTTATCTCTTTAGCTTGTTTTATGGCTTCGTCGATATTAGTTCCCCCAATAAGATTATTATCTATATATTTAATCATATTTTGGTTAAATATTTGCTCTAACTCTTCTAATTTGCTTATAATTGTTTCAACAAATATAATGTCATTTTCTATGTCTGCTGCTTGATTAGCACAATCTTCGATAAATTTAATAAATTTTATAATATCCTCTTGACCAGCAAGATTAACTGGAAATGCTTTATTATTTATTTCACATTGTCCATCTGGTGTTTTACAAAAGACTTTTTTCAACTTCTTAGCATGTTGTTTAAATAAGTATCCTTTTGAGTTTTTTTCTTCATGTATAATAAATTGTGATAAATCTTTCGTATTGACTTTATTATTAAAAAATTCGGCATCATATTTTTGTAATGCGATTTGGAAATTATTAATAAATCTATCAATTTTAGATGACATCTTTGGAATCTTTCGACTACCATCTTTTTCATTTTCATTTATATTTTTCATATCATTCAAATTTTCTAATAATTGCATTTTCTGTGATTTAATTACTGCATCAAAATCATTTCCTTTGTAAAATTTTCTTATATAGTCAATAATTTGGTATAATTCAATTACTTGTGCTTCAGTTGGTTTATAATTATTAAGCCAGGTTTCTATTGTGGCTAAATATCCAAGTAATGTACTTCTATCAATTATATTTGATTCATCGCTATCCCCAATAATATTAAATATTCCAACTTCTGTTTTTGGCTCGAAAGGTGTGCTATTGTTCTTAATGTCTAGTAATAGATTTCCTATTCTGTTAATGTGATTTTCTAATTCATCATTATCCATTAAGTTTTCTGACTTTGGATCTCTTGGAAGATATGGGGTACTTTCAGGTAAAGTAGATGGAATTTGTTTTGATGGATGGTCGTGTGAATGTGGTGCAATACCCTTAATTACAGATGGATTTTGTGGATGTTTAATAATTTGTAATTTAGCACCACCAGTTTGTACTTCTGTTTTATCTTCTGATATTGATATTATTTTAACATCTTTGTTAAAAACAGTCTTAATTGTATTACGTTGTTGTGAATCTGGGACATTTGTTGTTTGATTGTGATAGTTTTTATTAGCATCTGTTTCTTTATAATGATTTGGATTTACATAAAATTTATTATAAATTACAAATTCTAAATAGTGTAAATTTGTGGGTTCTTGTTCATTTAACTTATATCCAATTATTTGACCAGTTATTAATCCTTCATTTTTTTTCTGTTCTTCATCTCCACTCTCATATACTTCTTTAGCTATAATTCGTGGCTTATGTTGTTTTTTATGTTTCATGTAATCTGTATTAGCATTACCATTTTGACCAGATACAAAGTATGGTTCTAATTTTTTTTCAAGTTGTTCTTTAGTTTGAGTTTGATTTATTTGTATTATTTGTTTGAATTTCTTAATATTTACTGGTTTGAAAACTCTTATATTTTTATAGTTATAATTGTGTAAAATCTGGACATATGGGTTTAAATTAGAACTATTAAGATTTATTAATTGATTTACATGTTGTTGTAAAATATTCTCAAAATTTTGTTTAGTGAATCCTTCTGGAGTTTCTATAATATTTTTAATTGCGATAATACTATTAGAACTGGCAATTGCTTCATTTACAAAAATTTTAAAGTCTTGTTGAGTATGAGAAATATATTGAGTATCTGGATGTAATTTTTCTGATTTATTAAAAGGTGATTTATTCAAATATTTTCCTTGAATCCACCATTCTTTAATTTTTGCTAAATCAGCAAAAATAACATTGTTAGTATTATCTCCTACAGTGTCAGTAATATCTTCTAATTTTAATATTTTAGCAGTATATGAACCATCATAGTTACCATTTTTGATTTTAGTAGTAGATAATGAATGTAATTGATTATCATCTCCAAGTTGTCGTCTAATAATTTTCATTTCACTATTTTTTCCGATTATTTCCATAAAGTTTTTAAAATTATAAGGAATATGAATGATAATTGGTGGTGATACAGCATTAGTGCTATTTTTTTCCATAAAACGAATTGCGTCATTGTCATTAAAGGCTCCTCCAATTTGAATATTACTATTAAATGGTATATTGGTTGTTTTTTTATTAATTCTATAAATAATTTCTCCAATATTGTGTTTATCTACATCTGAAATATCAATATCAAGATAGTGGGATACAAGTACTAAACTATTAAAGTCCGTATTGAATCCAGTCTTAATATATAAAATTAATTTTAAGGCTATTCCTAAATCTTTTTTATTTTTGAATTTATCAAGATTAGAAATTCCCCATTTTGTTGCGATTGTTTTTAAATTATCAAATTCAAAATTTTTAAAAATATAATCTGGTTCGTCTTTTTTCCATTGCTCTTTTAGTTTTGATATTTTTCCATTACCTCCTTTAATAATGTATTCAATTGGATTTGTTAAATAACGTAAATAGTCATCTTTTTTTACCTTAGATTTTAATATTGCTTTATTTAAGATATTACCTCCATACATATCTGTATGTAATTCTAATTCTTCTTTAATTTCATCTAAATTTGTACCAATTGTTTGTAATTCTTTTAATTTATTACGAACATCATTTTTAGATGTATTTAAAGAATTTTTTCTTTGAACTAATGTTTCATTTAATTGTTCAACTTTTTGGATATAATTTCCTCTCGTATTTAAAAAATCAATTAATTTTAGTTTATGATTTTTAATTTTATCAATTAAATCTTGTGGTTTTTGATCATTTTCCATTTGTTTAATGATAGTTTCCATTTTATTAATTTTAGATTTAATCGAATCTTTTTGATCATCTAATTTGTATTTTGTATCAGAAAATGTTTGTTCAAAACTTCTTAATTTAATAAATGCTTCTTGTAAGCTTTTTTTCAAAGTATCTCTATTAACTAATATTTCATGATATTTTTCGATATTTTGTTGATATTTTAAAATAATTGGAGTTATATCGTCAATGATTTGACTTATATTTTTTTTATTTTTTAAATTACTATTCTCATTAAGTATTTTATTTAAATTATTATTTAATTTTTCAGGAATTGATTTAGATTTACCGCCTAAAATATTTTTAATTTCTAATAATAAATTTCTATTATTTTTCATAATTTTTACTGAATTATTTTTCTTAGATTTAGATATTACGTTTTTCATTTTTTGTCCTCCTTTTTTAGTATAATGTTGTAATTTATTTTTAAGGATATTTAGTCCTTCTTCAGTAGTAGAAATTTGTTTATCTGTTTCTTGTATTTGTTTATTCTTTTCAAGAATATCATTTTTTTTATTTTCAAGTTGTTCTTTCAGTATTGTAATTTTATTATCATATTCTTGTTGTTTAGTAACCATATTTTCAAGATTTTTTTTAATTTTTTCGAATGTTTCTTTTTTTTCTTCATAAATTTTACTATTTTCTGTTAATTTTTCAAATTTTTGAAGTTGTTTGCTAATAATTCCCCGATGTAATATTAAATTTTCAACTCCAAATATAATAGCATCTTTAAGTTTAGTTAATTCAGAATAAATGTTATCAATATCTTCATTAAGACTTTTTCTAGTATTTTTTAAATCATTATAAAAAATTTTTTTATCTTCATATATTTCAATAATTTTTTGAGTAGAAGATTCGATTTGTTCAGTTAAATCCTCAATATTAATTGCATTATCATCAAATTGTTCATAAATAATTTCCATTTCATTAAATATTGTATCCATTTCCGAAATTAAATTTTTTGTTTTTAGATCAGGTCTTTCAAGTAATTTTTTAATAATATCTTTATCAATTTTTTGATTAAGTTCTTCTTCGACAACTTTTATATCTTCGAGTATATTTAATTTACTAGCAAATTTTGTAATCTCTTTACGAGTTGTATTTGCGGTTATATTATTATATACATTTTCAAGTGATTTATCATCTGGATTTTCAAAACGATTATACATAAAATAAAGTGAATAAATTAAACTCTTAGTAATATCATCAACATCTATATCTAATGTTTTTGTATTGAAAGTATATGGTTTAATTGTAATAGTAATATCAATATCATCAATTGATAATTCAACATTTAAGTATCTATCAATGATATCATCAACTTCAGTTATTGATAGTTCATCATATGTATTTAATCGTTCTACATTGATTATATATTTATTATCACTTTGTTTAGATATATTATAAAATAATATATTAGTAGCTAATCCAGCAGTAAATCTTACAAATAATGGCATAGCTATAATTAGTGTATCATCATCATTTTTTAATAATTTAAAATACTCTTTAAATTCATCATTAATATTATCTCCAATTGAGGAGTTCAAATTTTTAAATAAAAATTTGAAAGGTAAGTTTTTAGTATTTAAATATGCACAAAAATCTGATTTTTTTGTTATTTCAGTTTTTCTAGTTTTTCCTAATTTTTTTAATTGTTCTGTAACTAAATTAGAAGTTTTGGTAAAATAACCATATTTTTTTCTAAAATTTTCTAATCGTTCTCCTTTTATTTCACCACCTTTTTGTATATTTTTATGGTTATTTGGTAAACTTGAATTTTTATAGTTCATATTATAATCCATCTATAATATATACTAATATATTATAGAAATTATAATTTTTTTTTAATCTAGATTTATTTATTTTTAATATTATAAATATTCAACACAGTAATCTAGATTTATAATATATAAAAATTGAATTATATAATAAAGATTTCAGTAATATTTAAATTAATGAAAATTCCGATTGAATTACAAAATATAATTTATCAATACAAAATGGATATGGATTTTCTTTTACTTAAAAAAGAATGGAAAAGGAATAAAGAATTAAAAAAATCTTATTGTGATTTGACTAATAAATTTAGTCAAATTTATTTAAAAATACAAAAGTTTGAACTTGGGGATAAGATTATAAATTCAAAAACTAAAAGGATAGGCTCTGTAGTAGATATATATAGAATAAATAATAATACTTCAGTAGTTATTGAATATGATGATCAGAAAGATATTCATTGGTGTATATCTGATGATGATATATATGATTTTATACATTATAAACCAAATAGATTTATTCATATAAATAATAATTTCTCGAGAGATAATACTGGTCAGTATTATGCATGTATAACCATATTGATAGCAATCTTGTTTTTATTATCTGGAAATATAATTAATTTTTCAACACTACACGTTTTTTTATTTAATTTTATTAGTTTTATGATTATATGTTTTGTGCTATTAACAATATATACAATTAGACAAATGAATGCATTAAGAAGTTATAGAAATTTTCAATTTAATTGAATAAAAATTTAATTTATTTACTAATTATCTTTTTCCATAAGTAGATTAGTAAATAAACATATGTTGAATATTGCTCACAGAGGTGCTTCAGGGTATATTACTGAAAATTCTTTAGAATCTTTTAATTTGGCAATTGAAATGGGTGCGGATATTATTGAGATGGATATCCGGCAATGTAAAACGGGTGAACTAGTTGTTTATCACAATTTATGTTGTAATGGTAATTTGATAGATAATATGAGTAAAGATGAATGTATAGAACAGAATATTGTAGTATTATCAGATATATTAGCAGAACTTTCACACAGGGTAAAAATATATTTGGATTTAAAACCTCCATTTTTGTATGGAAAAGAACAAATCAATTTATATATATCAAAAGTTATGGAAAATATTATACACATTATAAGTGAAAAATATTTTACAGAAAGTGAAATTATATTGGCATCATTTGATCATAATTTAATTAAATGTTTAAAAAAAAATTTAGGTTATTTAAATATTAATCCAAAATTTGGATTAATTTTTTCAAGTAATCCAATAAAATATAATAATTATAATACAAATATTTGTGATTATATAATTCAAAGTAAATCTTCTTTGAATATGAAATTTCTAAATTTTTGTAAAGAAAAAAAAATGAAAGTATTTGTTTATACTGTTAATGATAATAAAGTAATGAATTTATTATTTAAAGCAAAAATTGATGGTATTATAACTAATTATCCAGATTTATTAAATAATATAAAAATGTGTGATATAGTTTAATCTGAATTGGGAATATGTTTTAAATAAGTTTTAACATAATTTACAGAACGATTCATATAACCAAAAAGACCACTAAAAATTGTTCGGGCATTAGGATCATTTTTGGATTCTTTTACTATTGGTTCAACAAGATTAATAGTTTCGACTGGATCAACTACAATAAATCCAGTATTTATATTTGGCGAATTACAAATTGGTTTAGTAAACATTTCATTTACTATTTTACAATTACTAACATAATCCGTTCTTAATTTATTTTTAATATTAATATAATTTTCTGTTGTTTTTATCAAAACTGTATCATCCATATCATTAAATGATTGAATTGAAGAATTATTATTTAAATTACCTTGTATATTACATATTTCTTCTAGATTATTTGGATCACAAAATGAATTAGATAATTTTCTTTCATTTGTAATATCATCAGTTTTAAAATTTGTAAAAACACATGATTTGGATGTACTTAATATATCTATACTATTTTTAGTTTTATTAAAATTTAACCAATTATGATTAAAAAAATTTTCCCATGATATACGTTTGTCAGAATCTTTTTGTAAAAGTTTATGTATTAAATCAGTACATTCTGAACTTAATGGTAAAATTTTTGGTAAGTATATGGGATTATTCTCAATTTTTTTCGCTAACTCATAGTGAGTTTTTGCATTATATGGAGGTCTTCCTGTTAGCAATTCATAAAAGATGACTCCAATAGACCATAAATCTGCTTTATGACTATATTTTTTGTATTTAATAATTTCGGGTGACATATATAATGGCGAACCACATAGAGTTTCTACAAGAGTAGTTTTATCAAAATACCTAGCAAAACCGAAGTCAGTTAATTTAATTGTATTTTTGTTAAAGACTAATATATTTTGTGGTTTAATATCTCTATGTATAATTTTCCTTTCGATTAAATATTTCATAGCATTAGATAATTGTATTGCAAATTTCTGAGCATATTTTTCTTTTAATGGTCGCCCTTTCAAATATTTAGATAAGTCCCCACAATGACTATATTCCATGATTAAATATGCGTAATATTCATCATAGAATACATCATATAATTTGACAATATGCTTATGATTTAATGTTTTCATTATTTCTACTTCCATTTTCAATCTATTTATCATAGTCGCAGACATATCTAAATCTATTTTTTTAATTGCAACAATATCTCCATTAACTATATTAAATCCTTTATACACCTTCGAAAAAGAACCCCGACCAATTCTTTTTGGATAGTATACGTAATTAGAATTAGGTACCGATTTTGTATCAGTTTCCATTACAATTCTATTATAATAAAATATTTTTATTTTCTTAAATGTTCTTAATAATGTATTATTATTCTGGTAAATTGTTAGTATCACTATAAATTGGAATATATATTTTAGGATTAAAAACAAATTTATATATTATTAATATTGATATAGTTATTGAAATTATTACTACTAAAAATTTAAATGAATTTTTTACAGAATCATATTTGAAACATTCTTTTATGCCTTTTTTATTACATAAGGAAATTGTATCACTTAAATTTGTAAATTGTGTAATAGTAAAATTTCCTAAATTAAAAATCATTGTTAAAATATTTTTTACTCTAGATATCAGATTGGTAGTAAAATTTTTAATTAAAAGAATTTTACTTTTGAATAAATTGGTCCCTTCTGTATTGGTCCCTTCTGTATTGGTCCCTTCTGTATTGGTCCCTTCTGTATTGGTCCCTTCTGTATTGGTTCCTTCTGTATTGGTCCCTTCTGTATTGGTTGGTGTGGAAGATGTTAGTAAATATTTACCAAGAATACTTTGTTTAATAAAATCACTTCCTTTTTTTCTAGGTATGATTTCAATAAGACCACGATTCATATCTTTATATAAAGATGAACGAAATGGTATATCATCTTCTTGATTAATTGTTACATTAAATTCATCACCTGGTTGTAAAATATTACTATTTGGAAGATTTTCGTTTCCTATTTCAACTGTATGACGTAATACATCTTTATTTATAAATTTAACAGTATCACCCATTTTAATACTTATATTTGATGGATCAAATTGACTTAAAATAGCATTTCCAAATTTTGTGACTAAATTTGCCTTTTTAATTTTAATAATATGAAATCTGGAGGAGTCTCCTTTACCAAAATTTGTTATATAAGGTCCATTTTTTAAAACTTTTATTAAATATAATATAAATAATATTATACATATAACACCTAATATTGGAAGTCCCATTGTATATATAATAACTACAAAAATATTAGTTTATTTAATTTATACAAATTATAAAAAAAACAATAATTAATTAAATAAATAAATTTATTTATATTTAATCAATTAATTTATTACTAAATTTTTTATTTACTTAATTATAAGAACATGTCAAATAAAAATAAAAATAAAAAGAAAATATGCGAAACTTGTCCCATATGTCTTATAGATATTCGTAATTTAAATAGTAAAAATATCGTAAAACAAAGTTGTTGTAATAAACCATTTCATAAAAAATGTATTAATAAATGGTATAAAATAAAAAAGGAATGCCCATTATGTAGAAAGAAACAAGGAATATTTAGTGATAATGAAATCAATTTTTTATCAGATACTTTAACAAATATAGCCCCAATAATTCGTCCATTATATGAATCATATAATTTAGATTCCTCTCTCCAAAATATGACAGATGTTATATCATTATTTTCAAATAATATAAGCAATATGCGTGATTTTCAACATGAAAATAATAATACTTCTCAAGAGCTCGATGATTTAGACGAAATTTTTAATTCAACACGTAGTATGATAGATTCTATTCGGAACACGATGAATGATAATTAGTCTATATTTTCACGATCATCTTCAATAAATGAATCTGAATAATCATAATCATCATCACTATATTCTTCATCATCATTTATAGTATCATCTAGATTTTCAAAACCACCAAAAGCATTATTCCAAAATTTTTTATAATCTTTTTTTGTAAAATTTGATACTTTATTATTAATTTTTTTTAAAATCAATAAATCTCCAAAAAATAAATTCATATCAACTGGTGGTGGTAATTCATGTTTATTTATTCTACTTTCACGACCACTTGTATATCCATATAAATAAATAATCCCATCTTCGCTTTCCCATTGATTTAATTCTTTACATTGACTTACACCCTTATTTTTAAAATATATCTCTAATTTTATTTCATGAGGATTAATATTAATTTCAGTCACTTCTCCAAAACGTGTTATTAATATAGATTTAATAGTCATATATATATGATTTATTATTTAATTATATTGATTAAATTCTTAATACACTTTATTTTTTACAAGTTATAATAAATTTATTAGCACAATCTTCACAATACCATTTATTTATAGTATGAGTGCCTATACGAATTGTAGTTGGAATAAATTTGGTATCTTTTTTTTCACAACCATTTACAAATGAAATTTTATCGCCATCTCCACATATTGGTTTTCTTGCAAAATTCCATATGATTTCTGATACTGGTAAACTAAAATAATCTTCAAACATAACAATTATTATTCTTGATTCTGTAGTTGGTATATATGTAATTTTTGTCTCTGACATTTTTAATATATATAATATATTTAATAAATTTTACAGATTTTAATTCAATTTTTATAAAAAAAAAAATTGAATTTTAATCTATTTATTTAAATTATTTATTCGAATCTAAATAATAGAAACGAAATTAAATTTAAATGAATTTTTTAAGCAAAGGACGCCAATCTACTAAAAAAGAACGTATGTTAATATCAAAACGAATTGCTAGATTGCCGTGTGATATGACTTATAATGGACAACAATGTGTATTATATTATCCTAGGAATAATCTCCATTTAGATAAGAAATTACGAAATTATATTACTTTTAAAATAAATATTGATTCTGGTACAAAACAACAAACTTTTATTTTACCTTCAATGAATGATATTAGAAAAAAAATGATAATGGATAACTCATATGATGTAGTAACTACTAAATATACAACAATTAATTCGCACGTTAGTGATATTAATAATAATCAATCTAACTATCATAATAAGAAAACGATGATTAAAGATACTAATAGGAGAACAGTTATTCCAACTATTTCAGATTTAGGGAGAAGATATCATTATATTATTTCATTAAATGATACTCTTTATTATCAAACACGGATGTATAGGAGATTATTAGCAATTATTACTAACACAGGAAGTTTAGAAGCTATCGCATTTCTACAATAACCATTTGGTATAAAAATTAATCTAATTATGGACTGGATTTACATGATTTAGAGAAAGATAAAAAAAAATGAATATATTTATATATTTATATCTATTATTTATAATATGACATTATATTGATGAATATACAACAAATATTTCTGAAAAATTGGAAATTAATTTGTTATTTAGAATGCTTATTTATCCATCAATTACAATCATTTTTGCCGCACCCAAAAGAGATTAAATGGATTATAAAAAAACCAGTTAAATATATTTCTTCGCCAAAAAAAATAAAATTTTACTTATTTTTCTTTTTTTTATACAAATTTAAAAAAGGTTTTCGATTAATGTTTGCTGTATTTTTGTCTAAACAAATAAATGAATTTATAAAAAATTCTATAAAACATAAACGGCCTTATCAAACTTATAATTGGATAAAATCTGATACAAAAAAAGAAAATTCTTATTCCTTGCCGTCTATGAGTATTCAGTATACGACTATTATTTATCCAATAATTTGTGATGAACTTAAAATACCATATTTATCAAATATATTATATTTATTAGTATCATCATCGCGTATATTACGAGGATTACATTATCCACATGATGTAATCATTAGTACATTAATAGGTTGGATAATTAAAAAAATTATTATGGACAAAAATTTTGATTTTATATTTTTATAATTTGTTTTGGATTTTCTTCATCTGTTCCGGTTACCAATATTGTAACATCATTTTCTTGTTCATCCTGAACATAATTTTCTTGTTCATCCTGAATATCTTCATCTCCATATGGAGCATCTAATGGATCATGATCTAATATACCATCAATTGATTCCTCGTCGTCATTTTTATCTAAATTTTGCTCATTTACAATATTAGTTACAAAATTTTTTAAAGAACATAATTCAATTGAACCTTTTTTTTTAGTATCCGCAATAAAAATTTCTATTTTATCATTATCTAATGTCTTTTTATTATCTTTTGTTTTTTTCTTTTTACCATAATGATATTTTTTGTACCTATTGTTAACAAATAATACCAAACAAGTAAAACCAGAAGTAATTAATGCTAGTTCCCATAAATCAGCCCCAATAGCCATTGATATAGCAGCAGATATCCATAAATTAGCTGCTGTATTAATACCTTTTACGTAATTATTACTTTTAAAAATTGTAGCAGAACCTAAAAAACCCATTCCACTTACTATTTGAGCACATATTCGTGCAGGATCCGCATTTGGTGATTCGTATTTATCTCGTAAATTTACAGATATCATAGTAAATAAACAAGAACCTAATCCAACTAAAACGTGTGTTGCCAATCCACCTGGATGGCTATGTAGCTCTCTTTCAATACTTATTATTGATGAACATATCAGTGATATGGACAACTTAACAAGGGACATGGTAATATATGATACATCAAAAGTAATTAACATTATCTTATTATAAACCTTAATTATGGATTATAATAATGTTAAAACATTATATACTTTAATCTTATTATTTCTTATTGAATTTATGATAATAGTTCTATCGTTATATAAAATTTCATACTGAATTAATTGGATTGATATTTATACAAATTAGTTAAATTCAGAATTAATTACACTAACCGATATGTAAAATGAGATAACAAGCCAGTCCAGTTCGAACCTAAATTAATATATATTTTCTAACGATAACGTCTATTTGTTTTCTTATTTTTTAACAAATCTTTATGAATTTTTTTTGATTTTTCCAAATTTTTTAATTTGCGAGACTTGAGTTTAGATTGTATTCTCCGAATTAACAAATCACGATTTTCTTTTGTTATATCTCTTTTATAGTTTTTTTTCAAAAAAATCTTTCTTTTTTTTTCCAATTTATTTTCTAATTTATTAACCGCATTTACTCGTTTATCGTGTCCATAAATATAACATCCAAACGCACTCCCTTGTACTCTATGACGAGTATACATTAATCTAGGAGCAAAAATTTCATCATCAAAAAATAGATTTCGTAGATTTGGTGATATTATTCCTGGTTGATATAAACGTCTATTTCTATTACGATAATTTGCTACAAGATTATAATAATTATTTAATTGTCTTTGATCGTCAACAAGACGATTTCTTATATCATCCATAACATGAAAAGATGACATTGTTAAACATTCTTTATATGATATGTTAATAAAACCATGGTCTTTTAATAGATATAATAACATTATATCGGATTCTCCTTCTTTTTTATTTTTCATATAATTGTAATTTATTTTTGATAAAACATTTTTAAATTTAATATGATGTGTATGGCGTTTATTTTTGTCTACGTGATAAAAAAAATCAAGATAATTTGTAATAATTTTTACAATACCTTTTTCTTTTAGTATATCTAATAAATCCATATTAATATGGTAATATTTTCAAATATCAATTTTATTATTTTAATAATAAAATTGATATTTTAATTAAACATTAAAATTTAAGTTTTTAATAAAAAAATAAAATGAATACCATGCTATGCTGTTCGCCGAAAGTTTCTGAATATTGTTTTATGTGCTATGGTAATAACAAAGTTCGGAAATTATATAAAGTATGTAGATGTAATACATATGTACATTCAGATTGTCTAATTTATTGGATATACAATCGTCCAAACAAAAAAAATCTTAAATGTGATATTTGTTTAGAAAAATACCAAAATGTTTCTCTAACAAATGCATATTTTCAAAGTCAATTTATTTTTCTTTTATATAAAGTTATTCATATTTTAATGGAGTTATATGTAAATTATTTACATATATTATCATTATGTGCTTCATTTATTACCAAAACAATACAAAAATCATTTATTTTAAGTATTTGTTTGTATTGTTTTGTAATTTTTCCATTAAATATTTATGTAAAAATTCTTTCAACTTTAGAAAAAAAGATATCTATATATTTACAATATATGACTCAATTATGTAAACCATCAATTAAATTTACGGAAAATAAATATTATAAATTTTATTTTCAGTCTCCATTGTTTGAAAATTTACAATAATATATAAAATTGATTATTTAATTATTAATTAAGTTTATTTATTATGTTAAATAATGTTGAAGACGAAGTTTGTTATATATGCTATGATCACGATACAAATCGGAAATTATTTAGCCCTTGCTCTTGTAAAATAAAAGTTCATGAAAAATGTTTAATTTACTGGATATATAACCGACCTAAAAAACTAAATCTAATTTGCGAAGTATGTCAAAATAAATATAATAATATATTCATATCAAAGTGTTATTTAAATTGTTTTAATCGTATGTATAAATGTTTATTTGTAATATTATTAATTATTATTAATTATTTTATTGCATTTTCTATATTTATAATATGGGATGAAGAATATATTACTATTGGAATACAAATTTTTGTATTTATATTTGTAATATGTTTTAGTAATTTAATATGTTGTATTTGTGGTATTATGTGGAATTTTATAATAGTTGATATTTCGTGTATGAAATATTTTTTATCACCAAGTATTTGTTTTAATGAAAATAAATATTATAAATCACCTTCAATAAAAGAAACTTTTTCACAAGAATCGGAAAATGAAAATGAGATTGAAATTAACATAGTATGAAATAATAAATCTCTATCATTCTCGTTCTTGCACACTACATTTGCTGTCACCTTTAAACTTTACATTATCATGTATGATGTCTTCTGGTATTATTGTAATTATATTCGCATAGTTTTTAAGTGGTTTATTTCTATCTTGTGATAAAGTATTATAAATTATATATTTTTTATTGGGATTTTTAAAATTAACAAATGTTTTATCTTTATTTTCTTCAAACATAGATGTAAGTTCGAGTTTTTCTGTTAGAAAACAATTTATATAATTTTCATTTGTAGTATCTTCTTTACCTTTTCCAAAAGAAAAAGGCCACCATCCTCCTCCTTCTTGTTCTCCTTCTTTTTCTTTTGGTTTATTTTGACATATATGTACAGAATATCCTGCCACAATACATCTTTTTATGTTTTTTTTTAAATCGTTATGATGTTTCCAAATTTCTTTCTTTTCATTTATTTGTATAAAATCAGTATTTGTTGATGTGTCAACATAGTGAATATCTTCTACGTCTGCTTCTTTAGTTTCGTCTTGAAAATAGTCTTTTATTTCTTTATTTTTTTCATTTTTACCCAAATAAAGAGAATATAATACTTTTATTTTCATACTGTTATCATTTTCTCCTTTTTCAATTGCATTTAATATAAAATTAATTCTTGTAAAAACTGTATTATTGTCATTTTGTAGTTCTTGATTAAATATTTGTTCTAAGTTTAATGTTATTTTGTCTTTTAGTGGCAAATATTTTTTGTCTAATACTAATTTAATTCCTCTTTCTATGTCTGTTTTTGTTAATTCTCTTTGGCCTGGTACCTCTGAGTCAATTATTATATTGTTTTCTTTAAATATAACTTCTATTTCCTTGATTTTGTTTTTCATTTGCATTAATACATCACTAATAAATTGTATATAAATTTGGTCAGTTTGTAAAAGCTCAGTTTTTAAAAAATCCGGAAATTTATCAATAAAATGATTATAATCAATCTGTTTAAGTTTAAATCCTTTTAATAATTCTGGAAATGGTTTATTAAAAGCTTTACATTTTTGTTCAAAATTTTCGTAAAATATTTTCACAAAAGAAAAATTTTTAAAAAATTTGCTTGTTTTTTGAAAAGCATCTGGCATTATCTTATTTTTTTTATTCCATTCTTTTTTTTCTTCTTCTTCTAATTTTTTATTATACTCTTCTGTTGTGTCGAAATCTTTTTTATTTAATTTTATTTTATATTCTTCTTGGTATTTTTTATATAAATTATATAAATTATAAATAGTTAAATGATCACTTTCTGGATCTATTAATTTCTTGTGGTCTTTATATAATTTTTTTTTATTTATAATTCTTCTTTTGTCTTCTTTATTCATTCTTAATTTTTTCTGTTTATCACTCTCAGGATTAAATAGATTTTCTAATGATCCATCTTTCAAATATTTACAGCATACAATAATTTCTATTACCTCATCAACACAATCATATATGAAACTTTCTAATATCATTTTAGCATCAAAAATAGAAAAATTAGCTGTATTATCACTGTTTTCCTTAAGAATATTGAAAATTTCTCTTATTAAATAAAAATCTAAAGTCAAATCTCCGTTTTTATCTAAACATTTTAATTCTTTTAAAATTTTTTTAGCACTATCAAAATAATTCTGTTTAATAGGTGTTATAAAAAAATCATTAGAATTAACTATTAAATCTTCAATTGATTTAATATTATAAGTATTCTGATATTTCATATCAAGTAGTTCTGAATACTTATTTTTTTTTTCCATCATATCAGTTATTTGAATTAAAAGAGGCATACAATCTATTGTAAGTAAGGCTGGTTCTGGATAGTCTTCAAAATTATTATACTCTTCTTCAGTATATAATTTTATTGCCATCCCAGGTTCTGTTCTACCAACTCTTCCCCATCTTTGTTTTGCTTGTGCTTTACTAATTCTTTTTGTTTCTTTTACTATCATCATTTTTTCTGGATTATAAGATACTACCAATTCATACCCAGAATCTATAACATATGATAATCCTTTTATTGTTAAAGATGATTCGGCAATATTTGTTGCTATTACGACTTTTCTACCATAAGGTCCTCCTTCTGATTTTTTATATAATGTGTCGTCTTGTACATTTTTTTTTAAATCGGGATTTTTTATTGTTGACTTAGAATCTAAACCTTTACAATAAATTTTCGTATTAAGAAATAAATTATCTTTAAATTTTGTAATAGTATTACACATACTTTTAGCTTTGGATGTAGTAGTATCAAAAAATAATATGGCTCCTTTCTTATTTAGTTCTTGACTTTCATTTTTTTCATTTTTTTCATTATATTCTTTTTGTTTTTCGGGAGTCATAGCATCAAATTGTTTTTTTAATTCTTTTTCTTCTGCATCCTTTTTTGCTTGCATTTGCGATCTATCTTTTTCTGACATTTCTTGTCTTTCTACTTGTTTTTGTACATGTAAAATATTTTCCCTATCTGAATTAGATATATTATCATAAAGGCCCTTAATATATTTCATTCTTTCATATTCAGGATTTGTTATATCTTCATCATCTAGTTCCCCTATTTCATTTTCTAAAATAGATTTAATTTGATTTTCAGCAACTTTTTGATAGTCTTTTTTTGGTGGTACGGGTATCCATTTTTCATATATTGTTTTTAGTGGTTTTCCTGAAATAGATATATCTTGAAATTTAAATTCTCTAAAAAAAACTTTAAATGGCGTTGGATCAATTGTAGCACTCATTAAAATTAATTTTAGAGATGGATTATGTTTTAATGCATATTTCATCATATGTATTATCATATCAATTCTTTCATTTCGTTCGTGAACTTCATCAATAATAATAATATCATATAGATTTATACCATCTTCTTTTCGTAATGTCGGATATTCTTTTAATTTACTTTCTAATGTACCATCAGTAGCATATAATAAGATAGTTTTATTTTTATCAAAACTTGGTTTATCACCAATTTTAGAACCTTTATGTTTATATCCAATTTCTTCTCCAAGTGTGACATCAAGTTCCTTAGCGGAACTTTCTGCTCCTATGGAAGTAAGAATTTTTTTTGGTAAAGTCATAATAACTTTGTGATTTTTCTTTAATCGATGTTCTATATCAGATTTATGCTGTTCTATATCCTCTCCATGTTGTTCTATATCAGATTTACGTTGTTCTATAGCAGATTTACGTTGTTCTATATCAGATTTACGTTGTTCTATATCGGCAGTATAACCATAACCATAATTTATAATTTGTAAAGCAATTTTAGGAACAATAACTGATTTTCCACTTCCAGTTCCTGATTGTATTAATGTAACTTGGTTATTTTCTATAACAGCTCTAACATGATTTCTATCTATATAAAGTGGTAAATCTAGATAATACTCCATACGCATCTTGCCATCTTTGTCTTTTAATAAATATTTGTCTGAATATCTTTTATTTGTTAATGGATTAAATCCCTTTCCATCTATAGATTTTTTTGATAGAATATCAAATTCTTCTTGTGTTTCATCTATATCTGGATTTTCTTCACCTTCAATATCCCAAATATACATATCTTTATGAATATTTCGTTCAGAATATGTTACACGATTTCTAAAAATATGTGGTCCATCATACTTATCATCTTTTTGAAGTTCTTCCATCTTTTCTTCCATCTTTTTAAGATCATTTGGAGACATTTTATAAGAAACATAAGGGACTCCGTGAATAATAATATCCTTATCTCTTTTGAATAAATGATCTAAGTCATGTTTACCTAAAAATTCTATCAAATTTTTATCAACACGTGTAATTTGTTTTATACTGCCATGAATTGGTGCATTGTCTTCTGTCTTGAGAATAGATACACCTTTATATTTATTTCCACCAATATATTTATATTTTTTGTTTTTGTTTTTATTTTTATAATATTCTTCTGAACTGATTCTTTTTTTAGTTTTCCCATCAATTTTATAATAAACGTATTTAAATCTATTATTATTTTTAAACTTTCGTTTCTTGATGTATTGAATCATAATTAACTAATAATATAATATATAATCATATAATTATTAATTAAATTTTTAAACATATTTATATAAAAAATTTTTCTAGCATATATTAGAAGTCGAGGATTAATTAATGAATGTTAATTTTAGAAATGATGAATTTAAAGATATGAGTATAAATAATATTAATAATAAAGCAAATTTAGTAAATTCTAAAATGTCATCATCTAATGTTAAAAATGATGTATCCTTTTCTATGTTTGTGGATAATAATAAAAAAATAAGTAATAAATCTCTCCATAATAAAAATTTACGGAAAAAGAAAAAATCGTATTATGGAAATATTGAAAAAAGAAATTTAAAACTTTGGGTAGATGATTCAAATGTTTCAAAATGTTATTCGTGTAATAATCCTTTTTCTTTTATAACAAGAAAACATCATTGTAGATGTTGTGGAAGAATATTTTGCTATTATTGTTGTTCGCATTGGATTGATATACCTAATGAAATAACTGAAAATGAATTACCTATTCAAAATCTTTCAAATAATTTAGGAATTTTAAGTACAGATTGCACATCTGATTTTAAACATTTGCGAAAAAATCAAAGAGTTTGTTTACAATGTATAAAAAAAATTAATGAAATAAAAAAATTAAAACCTATAATTCAAGTATTTGAATTACTTGATTTAAATGTTAAAGATTATAGAAAAATGAAAAGAGTTTGTAAAACATGGATGAGTATATCTAATTATTACTTATCAAATTTTAGAGAATTACAATATTCATTACCTAATCATAAATTTACTAATACAGAAAGAAAAGTTTTATTACAAAATAGTTCTTTATTTTATGGACATAGTAAACTAATAGTTCAACTCATAAAATCAATTGATTGGAAATATGCTGATGAGAATATAGAAAAATGTATTTTGGATTTACTATATAGTAAAAAAAGAGTTTGTAAATGTTGGACATTAATGTGTACAAGGGATTGTAGAAAAAATTTGAAGGCAGAAGATTGTATACAATTACTTTACCCAGAAATTACAAATTACAAAATAAGAAATTATGCAATAGAATGTTTAAAGAAAACTTCTATAGAAGAATTATTATGTTATCTTCCATTTTTAATTTATCATATTAGATATGAATTATTTCATGAAAATAATTATACAAAACTTATTAGTAGTTTATTAATAACTAAATCAAAATTAAATCATTCATTTGCTCTTGAAACATATTGGGAATTATATAGTCAAAAAAATAATCCGGATTACAAATTAGTAACTTGTTATGAAAAAATTATGAAAATAATACAAAAAGATTTAGATATAGATTTTTCAAAATCTATAAAAATGATATCTTTGCTGAATACATTTCAAAATTTACCAATTGATAAAATTATATCCATTTTGGAAAAAGAAAAGATTAATTTTGAAAATATACCATTTCCATTTACAAAAGGCTCTACAATCGATTCTGATAAAACTATTAGAATGAAAAGTGCTACAAAACCTTTAATGTTCACATACTATAATATAAATAATATACAACGGAAAATATTATTCAAATATGAAGATATTCGTAAAGAAAGAATTATAATGAAAATAATTAAACTAATGGATATTATTTTAAAACGAGATAATATCAATTTAAATTTTGTTACATATGGAATATTACCTATTGGTGTGAAAGCAGGATTTATAAATGTTGTACCTAATTCAAAAACATTGTACAATATCGAATTAAAAGAAAAATTTAGTATTCAAAATTATATTATTGAAAATAATCCAAATTTACCAATTAATATAATTAGAGAAAATTTTATAAAAAGTTGTGCTGCTTCTTGTGTTATTAGTTATTTATTAGGACTAGGAGATAGACATTTAGATAATATAATGGTTACTGATACTGGTTTGTTATTTCACATTGATTTTGGATATATTTTGGGTAATGATCCTAAACCTCTTGCCCCTGTTATGAAAATAACTCCAGAAACAATTGATGCTATGGGTGGAGAAAATTCAAAAGGATATAAAGAATTTCAATCGTTATGTTCAAAATCTTATAATTGTTTAAGACGTCATAGTAATATTTTTTTAACTCTTTTAACAATGTTATCTAAATTAACACCTGAAATTGATAATGGAAAATTTAATGAAGAATTTATAAAAAATCAAATTATTAAAAGATTTATTCCAGGAGAATTATATAAAGAAGCTGAATTACAATACAATACACAAATTAATAATTGTTATAATACATCTAGTTTAATTGATATTTGTCATTATCATAAAAAAGAAACTATAGATAGAAATTTAGATAGAATAAGTGGTTTATTTGCTAATATTCGCGACACTTTTAGTAGTTACATATACCAATCTTCTCCAAGTATTGATTAAATTACTCTAGCGTAAAAAAGTTTTTGAGAAAAATTATAAATTTATTTTCAAAATCTTCATCATCTTTTAATTCAATTATTTTCTTCATTATTGCTGTTCCAACTACACATCCTTGTGCACCAGTATTTTTTACAGCACGGACTGTTTCATTATTTGATATGCCAAATCCGATTAAACATTTATAATCCACATTTTTTTTTATTCTATTATAAATTTCTTTATATCTGTTAAAATAATTATCAGAAAAATTACGAGTTCCAGTTATTCCTAATACCGATACACAATAAATATAAGTTGAAGCAATTTTGTTAATTTTCTTAATCCTTTCATTTGATGTTTCACTTGTTACTATTGGAATAAAAGAAATATTATTCTCTTGACACTCATTTACAAAAATTTGTGTATATCTCTCCTCAACTGGTAAATCAACAATAATTACAGCAGAAATTAAATCCTTTGCTATATCTATCCAACCAGTTTTAAAAGAATTAATATATCCCATAAGCAACACAGGTAGAGTCAAACCTTTATTTCTTGCTTCTTTTAAAATATCGAGACATTTAAAAATACTATCTATTCCATTGTTTCGTGCTACTTCTCCACAAGTTTCTAATACAGGTCCATCTGCTGTACATTCTGAAAAAGGAACACCAAGTTCAATAACATCTACAACTTTTGATTTTTGTAATGCTAATAAAATATCTATAGTTTTTTGTCGAGTTGGATATCCTGCTGTAACAAAAGCAAATACTGAAAATTTATCTTTTATTATTTTTTCCATTGTATAAAAATTTATATATTTTAATTGTTATTTAACATTTCAAAATAATTTTTTAAAATCATCCTCAATTGTATTAAAAAATTCAACAAGTGGTCTGTATTCTTGTCCGGCTGGAGTATTTGAAACTTCTGTACAAATATTTTTAATGTAATCAGGAATTTCTTTTCCTAAAAGAAATTGACATAATTCATTTGAAAATGAATTACAATTATGACTCATAAGACGGTAATCTTGTGAACGATATCTATGCTCAATACCTTTTAAATATTCACGAAATACAATAGGTTTGATTTCAGTTGAACCCATATATATTTTGCGAATAGGTTTCATACCGTTATTGTAACTACCTAGTCTGCAACCACTCTTACCAGTTTGATATGAAAAAAAATATTCTGTTGGATATGGTTTATATCTAATTACAACAGAACTATGCCAAAGTCCATTAACATTACAACCTAATACAGATGGAGATAGTATTTTCATATAACCTTCTGATAAATCATAAACATACAAATAGACTTTAAATTGATATTTTTTAGTAGTTCTTTGTGAAGACATTCTTTATAATATTTTAAATATATTTATTAAATTATAAATGAATTTAAAATATAATGAGAAAATTATTCGTCCGTGGGGATGGTACATCAACATAGAAGGTAATGATCATTCTGGTCATAAAGTAAAAAAAATTGGAGTTTATCCAAACAAACGCTTATCATTACAAAGTCATCAAAAAAGAAGTGAACATTGGATTATTATTAAAGGCACAGCTAAAGTTCGTGTTGGTAATGATTATCATATTTTAAATAAAAATCAATCTGTATATATTCCAACATCTGTATTACATCGTATTGAAAATATTGGACAAGATATAGTAGAATTAATTGAAGTTCAAATAGGAACATATTTAGGTGAGGATGATATTGAACGATTTGAAGATGATTTTGGTAGAATTTAATAAAAATTTAAAAATTATAAATTTATTTGTTAAAAATATAAGTGATATGGATAAAAGAATAGAATTATATAAAAAAAATTTGAAAGAAAAGAAATATTTATTAAATGAAAATTTAGAATATTTAAGTGAAGGAGTTCAAGGCAAAGTTTTTCGTATTGGAAAATTAGGTGTTATTATAAAGAAGATAAATTATGACACTTTTAATGAATGGATACCAATATTAAATAGAAAGAATGTTTATAATGATTCAGTTATTGGAATGGAAATAAAAGCTTCAGAAAAAATAACAAAATATATGATAAAATATAAAATACCATTTTATCCATTATTTTATGGTTTTGAAGTAATTGTTAATAAAATGAATAAAGATAAATCAGAAATTTGTTTATATTATGAAGATATTGAATATAATACGACTTTAACAACTAAATTAAATCAAATAAAAAATTTTAAAACATTTGAAAATATTATTATTAGATTATTAATTGCTGTATACGTATTAAATAAAAAATTAGATATAATTCATCATGATTTAAAATTTGATAATATTTTAATAACAAAATATAAAAATCTAAATAAATATGATATCTTTACAATTGGTAATAAGACAATATATGTTCCAAATATTGGATATAAAGTTACGATTGTTGATTTTGGTAGAGCTACCTTTAGTATGAATAGTAGTAAAGTTGAATGTTATTTTCTAAAACATAATAGAGTTAATAGCATAATGTCAAAACTTTATACAAAAAATGAGAAAGAATTGAAACAAATTATTAGAAATAATAATATTAAAAATATTAAAAATAAAGAGAAATATTTTAATATAAAATTAATATTCCGTAAAAATATAGGAAAAGAAGAAAAAAATTTGTTATTTTTAATTGCTTCTCATTTAATGAAGTATCAGACAAATTTGAAAGAAATATCAATATCACCACATTATTCAAAAATTTTTAAAAAATTGGAAAAAACATCAAAATTATGTTCTAAAGATATGTTAAAATGGATATTTATTAATTTTCCTACATATTTTGAAAAACCTTCTAAAATTATTGTATCAGAAACATATAATATTTAAAATTGAAAATAAAGATTAATATTAATTCCATAAATCTAATATGAACTATTTAGAACTATTAGTTATTATAAGTTGTATTTTAGTATTTGCCCCATTAATTACGAGTACTGATATTTATCATAGAAAATTATTTAAATATGAGAAAAAAGCTCGTGCAATGAAATTACTAAATAATTCATTCAACGAATTATTTAGTAATCAATAGTAAAAATTAAAATCGATTTACTATACCTTTATACAACTATCGACCAAATACTCTGATTCTATTAATTAACAATCTAAGCGTATTTAAGACAAAATGAGTTTAAGCAAGAAAGATTATAATATGTGTCTCTATAATTCATTAGCCCCAAAAGCTGGTGATTCCCCGAAAAATATTAAAGAGAATATTGCGGAAGGAGAACGAAAAAGGATTGGAAAATTGGGAGATACAAATGATTTAAATAATTTTATTCAAATTTATCCATTTGATGTTATTGTTATTTCACGCGGAAGTGATAACAAACCAGATTTTTCCAAAATTCTTGATTTTCATAAAACAACCGGTCAAGCAAAAGATACCATTGTTATCATGTATTCCAAGAAGCATTTTTCACCTGTGAATATGATATCTGATACTATGATGAAAGTATTAGCAATTATGGCAAAAGATTTTCACAATCAACAATTACGAACACATTTTACAGATAATGCTTATGAATCGGGAATGGAACAAGCAATGAAAAATTCGATGGAAAATTATCACGATGATTATGAATCGAAAATGGAACAAGAAATGGAACAAGCAATGGAAAATTCGATGAAAATACAATCAAATCTGAAAGAAGATACAAGTTTGGATTCGGTATTGGCTGCATCTCTTTTTGAGCATGAACAATTTACACAAAATCAATTCTGGGATGATGTTGCATTGGCACAATCTTTACAGTAGATTTCAATAATTTATTTTTATAAAATAATTCATTATGGACTGAATTATTTTACTATTAAAATTGATTATTAATACACTTATTAACTTAAATATAATGAATCTTTCAGAATATCATTTAATAGTTACTCTTATAAAAAGAGTTAAAGAGCCTTCAATTGCTATCATGATAGCAGAAGATGCTTTAGATTTGGGAAAAAGAGTTTTCGCTATTGAAAACAATATTTCTCAAAGAGAAAAAAAAATATCTTGTATTCAAAATCATATTAATAATATGACAGAAGAATTTGCTCTAATTTATTTTCACCCAGATTGGGAAGGGGAAGTTGATGAAGAGGCAATAAAAGAGGCAAAACTAATAGCAGAATCTAAAATAGATAGATATAAACAAGAAATGGAACATTTTATGGAAGATTACGAATCAATTATGGGCCAATCATATAATATTGACTACATTGTTGATAAATTAGTTAACAATGCGATAAACGAATCTATTAAAACTTTGGAATATAATAAATTAAAAGAAATGTTTAATAGTAACGAAGAACAAGAGAAAAGTGTAATTGTAAAAACAATAAAAGGATTATTAAATGAATGTGAGATTGCGAAAACAAAATTTAAAAAATTTGAAATAACTACTTGCATGATGTGTGTAATTTCAAATTCTCCTATATTTCTAAGTAATTATGAACGCTTTAAAGATACAGTTTTATCTAAATTAAATGAGTTATCTTCTCAAATAAATGATATTAGAATTGATAAAACTGAATATTATAACTATATTGAAAAAATAAGAAGTTATGAATATCAAATATTATTTGGGACTGATTGCAAAAAAAAAAAAAATTGATTTTATCGATAGTTATATAGGTTATTGACACCTTGTTTAAGAATAATATTTGATAGTCAAAACTTCTTATATTATTGATACCTTAATCACTCCGCGAGTTTATGCCGCGTAGAAAAAATCAATCACCAAATTTATAATCGGGACTGATTTTTTAGATTAAATAAGTGTGTAATAAATCTTCTTCATTTATTTTAGTATATTGAAAACCAATATCATCCATTTTTTCAATAATATTATTAATATCATTGGAATCTTGTAATTCTATTCCAATTAATACAGCACCAAAGTCTTTATTATTTTTTTTTAAATATTCAAATCTAGTTATGTCATCGTGTTTTCCAAGAATATTATTTATAAATTTTTTCAATTCTCCTGGTCTTTGACCAAATGAAACAATAAAATAATGTTTTAAATCTTGATAAAATAAAGATTTTTCCATAATTACGGGATATCGTGATATATCATTATTTCCGCCAGATAGGATACATACAACATTTTTTCCTTTAATTTTTTCTTTATCAATCATATCTAAACAAGATATGCTTAGGGCACCAGCTGGTTCTAAAATAATTCCATCATTTTGATACATATCTATCATATTATATGACAATTTGTTATTACCTACAATAAATATATCATCAACAACTTTTTTACAAATTTCAAATGTATTTTTACCAGCGGTCTTTACACTTGCCCCGTCAACAAATGTATCTAAATTTGAAATAGTAGTAATTTTATTATTTGCGATAGATTGTTTCATTGAATCGGCATTTTCAGGTTCTACTCCTAATATCTCACAATCTTTATTAAAAGATTTAGAGTATAAACCAACGCCACTAATTAAACCACCACCTCCAATTGGAGAAATAATAATATCAGGTTTTATGTCTTCATAAATTTCTGTAGCAACTGTTCCTTGACCAATAATTACATCTGGATCATCAAATGGGTGAACAAATATTGATTTATTTTTTTCACAAAAAGTATTTGCTGCAGCTAAACTTTCATCAAAGTTATGTCCATGCAAATGTAATGTTAAATATTCTTTACCAAAATATTTAATTCTGTTAATTTTTTGTAATGGTGTATTTTCAGGTAAAAAAATATGATGTTTAATATTTAATGAATTACAAGTTAAACTGACACCTTGTGCATGATTTCCAGCTGAAACTGTAACTACTGGTAAATTTTTATTTTCTCTGTGCGTTTCTATAGAATTCATTATTTTATGATATGCCCCTCTAATTTTAAAACTTCTTACTGTTTGTAAATCCTCTCTTTTTAAAAAAATATTACAATTATATTTATTGGATAATCTTATATTTTTTTGAAGCATAGTTTTATTAATGATATTGCTAGTTTTCATTTTATTAAAAGCATTATCAAATTTAATTTTAGATAATGCGTTTTTAATAAAATTTTTTTGAAAATTCATTCCAAAGTTCATTATATTACTATATGGTTAATCTAAATTATACATATATTAATATATTTATAACAATATCAATTTTATTAAAAAATTCTTTTTACTTGTTTAAATAAGAATGTCATAATTTTTTCTGGATTAAAATTTATAATTTGATTAAAAAATAATGTCATTACTTTGCGTGGTTCATTTGTTCGTAGAAAAAATATTGTTAGTACAACAAACCATGCTAAAAATACATCATCCGTGTAATGTCTACGAGAACTTAATATCAAAAATTGATTAGTAAGGTTAAATAGTAGTAATAATGTTGTGTAATTATCATTTACATAGTAAATAATATATAAACTAGCAATTAGACAGGATAAAGTATGACCACTAAACATTAAATCGCAACAACCGCCAATTCTCATCTTTGTTGAATCATCTTTTTCGCAAGGTCTAATTGATGGTAAAACTGTTAAATTATTTGCTATCATACGTATTGTATATAATATAACCAAATCAATAATAAGATTAGTCTTATTACCCCAAGAAAGTGAATAAAGAGCAATTACGATAGGGAGACCTGCTACAAAATGTCTTATATAGGTAAATATTTCATCATATGTTTTAGTTTTTAATTGTAAATCAGGTAAATATTCGTGTCCAACATCATAAACACATTTGACATTACTATTTCCTTTTTTAAAACCAACAGCATCAATATGATAAATACTTAAATAGCTATTAATTATGAAAACTATACCTAATATTAGACACGCTATAATAAATCCTACTTTTAATTCCATTTTATCTATATTATAATATTATATTTTTAATTTATTCAACTTCATCTATTTCTGGCTGTTCTGTTTGTTCTGGTTGTTCTGGTTGTTCTGATTGTTGTGATTGATACATTTTAGTAAAAATTGGTTTAGATATATTTTCAAATTCATTATATTTACTTTCATAATCATCAATTGATCTATCTTCATTTTCTAACCATTCTAAACCATCTTTAATAATTTTTTCAATTGATTCAATATCTTCTCCTTCTAGATTAGATTTCATTTCATCTGTTAATGCATTTTTTAAGCCATATATATAATTTTCCAATTTATTTTTTGCATTTAATTTGTCTATAATTTTTTGATCCTCTGCTTCATATTTTTTAGCATCATCAACCATTTTTTTTACTTCACCATCACTTAAATTATTTCTATTTGAAATAACTATACTATTTTCCTTACCAGTTTTTTTGTCTTTAGCACTAACATTTAAAATTCCATCAGCATTTAATGAAAATTCAACTTCAATTTGTGGCATTCCACGTGGAGCTGGCGGAATACCTGTTAATTCAAATGTTCCTAATTTATTATTATTTCTTGTAAGTTTTCTTTCACCTTCATAAACTTGAATTAAAACGCCCGGTTGATTATCTTCATAAGTAGAAAAAGTTTTAGATTTTTGAGTAGGTATAGTAGTATTTCTATCAATTAAATTTGTCATTACCCCTCCTGCCGTTTCAATTCCTAAAGATAAAGGACAACAATCAATTAATAATATATCCGCACCTGTTGTATTATTATTTAAAATTCCAGCCTGGACAGCAGCACCAAAAGCAACTGCTTCATCTGGATTAATACTTTTACATAAACTTTTACCATCAAAAAAATCAGAAAGAAGAGATTGAATTTTAGGAATTCTTGTCGAACCCCCAACCAATACAACATCATGAATTTGATCTTTCGATAGTCCACTATCAGTAAGAACTTTATTTACTGGGTCTAAACATTTTTTAAATAAATTACCGCAGATATTTTCAAATTTTGCTCGTGATAATTTGGATGAAAAATCAATGCCATCATATAATGAATCAATTTCAATTGAAGTAGTAGTCCCAGATGATAATGTTCTTTTTGCTTTTTCACACGCTGTTCTTAATCGTCTTAGTGCTTTATCATTTTTTCTAATATTTTTACCACATTTATGAGAAAATTCTGTAACAAAATTATTTACTAATAAATTATCAAAATCTTCTCCCCCTAAATGAGTATCACCAGATGTTGCTTTTACTTCAAATACACCATCATCGATGGTTAATATTGACGTGTCAAATGTTCCCACATTGTTATCACTAGGTTTTTTATCCTAGTTTCCTATATTTTAATATAGGGTCAGACTATATCATAATGAAAAATAAATTTATTTATTGGATAAATTTACAATAAAATTTGTTAAATCATTTGGAAATATTAATTTATAATCAGAATATTGTTTATCTTTTAATAATTTATTTACAGAATCCATTTTAGATTTCCACATTCCATTTTCAACTTGTTTTTTATGCCATATATGATTATCTTTTAACTCAATTAATGTTTTACTTGCAGGAATATAAAAATCTATAATATATTTTCTGTATTTATTTTTAAAAAAATATTCGATTTTAGGTCCATTATTTATTATTATACCTTTTTTATTACAATTCATAATAAATTTTAATTCTAATTTTGATTGATAGGTTAAACTTTGATTTAAAATATTTTTAGATTTCCGTATTTTAAATATCTTATTACAAAAATTACAATCTTTACAATATATTTTGTATTTATTTTTTTGAATACATAAATCTTTATTTATAAATTCCAATTCACATTTTTCACATTTATATTTAATATATCTAATTTTTTCTAAAATATCTTCCTTTTTATTATATAAAAATGGATTAAAATAAGTTTGATTATTTATTTTATAATTTGAAATATATTCATAATTATTCAAATTTTTTATTTTTCCATTATTAATAGAAATTATTAAATGTTTTATTCTATTAAATTCTTCTTTTGTCATATGTTTAGAAAAATAAGCATTTTTGAAATTTTCATCCATTTCATCAAAAGATTTTTGACTAATATTTATTAAGTATTGAATTGAAATTTTTTTTTCTTCTTTAGGAATAATTTTAGGTAAAGTATGATAATTTTTCATATAATTACTATGCTCTTGTGTTTTTATTAATTCATTATTAGCACAAATATGACATCTGAAAATATTTCTATTTATCTTTCTTACAATATTATTTAGATTAACTAAATGATTATTATTGCAAGTTATACACTTATAAAATATTCTATATGAATTATTCCTATTTACTATATTACCATTAATTTTTAATTTATATATTGCAATTTTTGTATTTGAATATCTACTAGAATTTAGGACACATTCTAAACTATCAATCTTGATTTTTTCATCTTTTTTTTTATCAAGAATGTAAATTATATTTTTTATTAATATTTTCCTATGTTCTTCATTCATTTTATTATAATTTTGATAAAATCTATTTTATTTTTCATTTCTGGCGCTCGTGGATATTTCACCATACTAAAAGTTAGATTAGGTTACTTTATCTAGTCGTTGAACCTTTTGCTATTTTCATAGACAACTTGGCTGCTGATTGTCCAATTTTACAATTTTTTATAACCTTCACGTTTATTATTGCTAATTGCGTTGTGGTATTGTAAATTTTAAGGAGTTTCCAGCAATTCACCAGATTTTTTTACTTGGAGGCAGAATTTAATTGCATAAAATTTGTTTACCACCAAGGTCGAATATTAATACGTTTCGTTCTCCATCAGTTTTTTTATCTAATCCGTATGCTATTGCTGCAGCAGTTGGTTCATTAATCATTCGTAGAATATTTAATCCAGCAATTTTTCCAGCATCTTTTGTAGATTGTCTTTGAGAATCATTAAAATATGCTGGAACAGTAACAACAGCATCGGTTACTGGATGCCCAAGATAATCTTCCGCAGATTTTTTTAAATATTTTAAAACCATTGAACTAATTTCTTCGGCACGAAATTGTTTTAATTCTCCATTATATTCAGCTTCTATTAATGGGGTATCATCAGAATTTGGAACAACTTTGAATGGGAAATTTTTAATGTCTTTTTGGACTAGCGGGTCACTAAATTTTCGCCCAATTAATCTTTTAGCATCAAAAATTGTATTTTTAGGATCTCGCGTTGAACGATTTTTTGCCGGAATACCAATTAATCTTTCATTTTCATTGAATGAAACATAACTTGGAGTTGTTCTCTCTCCTTCTGTATTTGGAATAATTTCAACTGTTCCATCTTTCCAAATACCAACACAACTATAAGTTGTTCCTAAATCAATACCAATAGCTATATTATTATTATTATTACTTGACATTATTATTTATATATTCATATATAAATTTAGTTTTTTAAATACTTTTTTACTTAAAAATAATTATTTTATTATGTAATTATTATATTAATAAATGGGATCATGCTTTAGTAATCATAACAAAAATAATATTATTAGTTTACAAAATGAAAAAAATCATAAGTTAATTATGGCTTCATTAAGTAAAATTGAAACAAATTTTGAACAAATGTCTCAAAATAATAATTGCTGTTTATACAAAATAGAATCAGAATTAAAAATAATTTGTCAAAAAAATGAAGAATCAACTTTAGCAAATAGAGAACAAATTGATTATTTAATTGAAAATTGTGCTTCATTTGGAAAGCGAATCAAAGAACTAGAAAACTATATGAATACTATTTCAAAAACTGAAAAAATAGAAAAAATTTAATTTATATTTTCTACTTTTCGATAATATAAATTGTTTGGTCGGATAATTTTAAATATATTTCCAATTTTCCCACCATAATATCTAACTATTATATCTGATTTATCAATTAATGGTAAATTTTTACCATATGAATTATATATTATTTCAGATTCTTTTTCATTTAATAAAATATGAGTGGGAACATAATGGTGTTTAGTTATATTAAATACTAATTCATCTATATAAAAAATTTCATAATTGATTTTACCAAAAATACTATCTAAATTTCGTTTTTGTGATATTGTAATTTCATCATCTACATTATTACGTCCTAATATGACAAGTACTAAATTTAAATTATCTTTTTTTAATTTTGTTATATGATTGTTTATTTTTGAAATATTTAATGGTTCATCCCAAAAGATAGTATTTATCTTTCCATCCTGTGTTGAAAGATTTATCTTATTTTTTGTATAAGATTCTTTTATTTCATCTAATATTATTTCAACTGAATATTTTGTTAATTTATAACCTCTGTCATTTAACATTTCAATTATTGTTCCCCTAGATTTCATTAGATTGCTATAATTTGGCATATTTAATTATGTATATTATATACATAATAAAATATACTTTTTA
>ERZ651768.140-NODE-140-length-50566-cov-6.149379_pt1 | contig 50566 bp, 50 predicted proteins | sample MGYA00514754_ERZ651768 | MGnify/ENA metagenome assembly ERZ651768
TCAACATAATTCTGAAAATCAAACTGGTATATATTTCCAACACCTTGGAAATCGACCTCTATATCGATGTATGGAATCACATCCAGATACAAGAAGCCGCCAACACCTGCACTATTCTCGAAACCATTACGCAAAATCCTGACCTCTGTTGCTGGGCCAACTATTGGACTATGCACCCGAGAATCACTACCTGCATTTACTATAACCTGATCATAGGCTACATTTAAACCAAATCCCGCTATGGCAAAGACCGATACTGGGAACAAACAAATAAAAGCAGAGACAATTAATTTCTTCATGTTCATATTCTCCTGAATGTTGTGGCAAATTCCTGAAGGATTTTACACAGCTTGAACTAATAAAGGAACATCTCTCTATTTGTCATTGAAATCCCGGTTTTGTCCTGAATAAATTGAACCTTACTTTTTTCCATGAACCGTAGCATTTTTCTATCTTACATTTTTGTTGGATCTATTTTGTATCCTCAGGAGCTCAAATGGCCAACCAACGCTGGGAATGCGTATTCATCAAACTTTGGTGAGTACCGAGATGATCACTTTCATATGGGTCTTGATATCAAGACCAATGGCAGAACTGGATACGAGGTCTATGCTATAGAGAATGGTTTTATATCCCGCATTGTATCCAACTATAATGGCTATGGCAAAGCGTTATATCTAAAAACTGTTAGTGGACACATCGCTGTCTACGCACATTTGGATAAATTCACCCCGATTCTTGAAAAGGTCTGGAGACTCCAGCAATCTCGCGGAAAAAGTTATATAGTAAATACTAATTTTTCATCTCGCGAATTCCAAGTCAAGAAAGGTGATATTATAGGCTATACGGGAAATACTGGCTCTTCATTTGGCCCCCATTTACATTTTGAACTTCGCAATAGTAAAAATGAACCATTAGATCCTTTAAGCAATGGTTTATTACGAACAGATGGTGTAACACCAGTCCTTAGTAAACTCGCTTTTATTCCTTTGTCCCCGGAAGCAATGGTGAACTCCAGCTCGCTGACCCAGATCATCCCCCTCTTTCGGGATAAAAGCGGTGTATATCTTTTTGCGGACACATTGAGCACCATTGGAGATTTTGGGCTGGCGATTCAGGCAATAGATAAGCGAGAAGGATCAAAAAATGTTTATCAGTTCCATCGTGCAGAGCTTTTCGTAGATGGGAAACCGGTTTTTAAGCTTGTTTATGACAACATTCCTTATTCACAATCCAATAGTGCTAAGACACTGATACAATTCGGGATCAAGCGGGATAACCTGGGTGAATTCCAGAAACTCTACCGGCTCCCAGAACATTCTCGCGTGGCCATACATGGTACTGATGATAGCGGTATACTGCGGCTTGATCCAGGTTACCATCGAGTCGAAATAAAGGTTCAGGATGCGGCAGGGAACGAAGCTGTTGCTAAAGGTATTCTTGTAGGTGCATTCCCTATATCTCTTTTCGTAGAAGAACTACAACGAGACGAGAAAGTGGTAACTCTGGCAATAAGCCCCAAACGAGGAGGATTGCCGATTCGGGATGCTACGATCTATAGTTTTACACCTTTTGGTTATCCAGATATGAAACTGAAGAACTTACATACTCAACGAGTAGGTAATAGCCTCCATGTGTCTCTTCCTGTCAAAGATACGGAAAACCGAATAATGCAGATCTTAGGTATCAATCAAATTGGAGCCATGGCATTACCGATCCACTGGGAAAATAATAAAACACATGACAGTGTGATCGATCTTCATCTTAACCTGGAAATATCACATTCGGAGCGGGGTGTTTTCTTTCAAATAAAAATGGATCGATATTCTTCAGCAAACGCTACACTTAAGCTATCTAATGATAATACTTTTCAAGCCTATGAACTAACTCAGATACAACCAACGGTCTTTCTATCTGAGATGCTGCCAGTTCAATATCTACGGAATATCAAATTCGTAGATGCGTCTCTATCACACGAAGGCTACTCCCGGGAAACACGGTTCAATTTCCAACCTGGCATAGCTGAGCCTGGTATAAAGACCGTGATCTTGTCCAAAGATAGAAACTGTTCCATCCAAACTTCTTCCAGTACTGTTTACACTGCAACTGCTGTCTGGATCGATAAGGTAAATGAATATGCTCCAATTGAAATTGGCTATCATCTCTCTCCAGTCTATCAATTGCAGCCATTTAATCAAGCTCTGCAGGATTCCTTTTTAATCGGATTGCGTTATCAACATCAATATTCAGGTCATTCCAAAGTAGGTATCTATTATTATGACATGAAGGAACAAAAATGGACCTACACCCCAACAAAAAATAACCCTAAGCGACAATTTCTTTCTTCATCCCTAGGCCAGTTCGATGCTGTTACAATTATTCAGGACCTGGAACCACCAAAGATCCTGAAAACCTTCCCAGCTCATGGTGGACATTATGAAACCCAGGATATCAATAAGATAAAAATTGATGTGGATGATGCCCTTTCGGGGATCGAGGCAGAAGAAGCGTCTTTTTCATTAACATTAGATGGACAATCGGTATATTTTGCTTACCAGCCAGTGATAAAACAACTTTCATACACACTGGATAGAACACTTCGTTCTGGTAACCATAAATTCGGAGTGACCCTGAGAGACCGGGTTGGCAATGAGACTCAAAAGAAGGTATTATTCTCGATTGACTAGTGTTTTTCCCTTATAAAGATGATAACCCAAGGGTATTGGTCCCTTATGTGAATTATGGGATCATTAGTCTGAATGTTTTCATATTTATTGGTCAAATAATGTTATCATTACATGACCCAAGGGTTAATATAGCACTGATAAATGTATTTGGTTTTATACCTATAGAATTCAATTTACTGGATATATTAACATCAATGTTCATGCATGGCGGTTTATTCCATATACTTGGTAATATGTGGTTCCTTTGGATCTTCGGTGATAATGTAGAGAGTGCTCTGGGACATGTACGATACTTAGGGTTCTATCTATTTTGCGGCTTTGGTGCGGCCATTGGCCAGTTCTTGATCAATCCATCATCACCGGTACCTATGGTTGGAGCAAGCGGTGCAATAGCAGGGATATTGGGAGCTTATATGCTGATGTACCCCCGGGCCCGGGTACATGTTCTCATTATATTCTTTGTTATTACAACAATTGCTGTCCCCGCTCAGATTGCAATAGGTGTATGGTTCCTTATACAGCTGACAAATGGTTTAGGATCGATTGGTCTTAACACGGGTGGTGTGGCTTGGTTTGCTCATATCGGAGGTTTTGCAGTTGGGGTAGCAACACAAAAGATGTTTAGAACATTTCGAATCGAATAATGGTAAACGATCAATTAATTAACACTGCTCTGAAGATGCGATCTAGATCTCGTGCACCTTACTCCAATTATAGTGTTGGTGCTGCCATAGAAACAGAAAATGGGAATATCATCGGTGGATGTAATGTGGAAATCAGCAGCTATGGGCTTACCTGTTGTGCTGAGCGGGTAGTGCTTTTTCGTGCTATTTCAGAGGGTTATGATTCTTTCAAGGCTCTTTCCGTTGCTACTGAAAATGGAGGTATGCCCTGTGGGGCCTGTCGTCAAGTGATCTGGGAATTGTGCGGGAATATCCCAATTTATATTTGTGATAAGAACGGATTAGTTAAATCTGTAGAATCTGGAGATCTTATCCCCGATCCGTTTGATGATACTAAATTAGCGTGAAAAAATTAATTCTAATCGGGATTGCTGGTGGTTCAGGCTCTGGTAAAACGAGATTGACCAGTGAATTATTAAAAGAATACGGGAAAAATAAAATAGCGGTCATTGAACAGGACTCATACTATAAAGACCTTTCTCATCTCACATTTGAAGAACGGAGAACATATAATTATGATCATCCAAAAGCTATCGATATTGCGCTTTTTCAATTTCAGCTTAGCACCCTATTAAAAGGAAGAAATATTAATATCCCAATTTATGATTTCTCAAATCATGTGCGACTCAAGAATACAAAAATGATCGTACCATTTCCTGTTATCATTGTAGAGGGGATCTTGGTCTTGTATTTTCAAGAGTTGCGTCAACTTATGGTCATAAAAATATATATAGATACACCAGAAGACATCCGTTTCAAGCGTCGTTTCAACCGTGATATCAGAGAGCGGGGTCGCACTGCTGAATCCATAAGGAAACAATATATATCCACTGTACGACCCATGCATGAAGAATTTGTTGAACCATCAAAAAATTCTGCAGATATCATTATTTTGGGTCACAACAATCAGGGAAATACAATAGAGCAGGTGCGATCCAAGCTTGATCCCATTTTAAAAAATCGATAAAATTATGAGCCTAACTCCTATAAACTCCGGGTGGATAGAAGTGATATGTGGCACTATGTTCAGCGGCAAAACAGAAGAACTGATACGGCGATTACGTCGAGCACAGATCGCAAAAATGGCTACTACCATTTTCAAGCCCCTTGTTGATACCCGCTACAGCGATACTCAGATCGTAAGCCATAACCAGATGAAGATGGATTCGAGATTGGTGGAATCATCTCCAGAAATCCTTCCGTTGTCCCAAGGCTCTAAAGTGGTAGGTATAGATGAAGCTCAATTCTTCGATAATGAATTACTACCTATTTGTAAAGAATTAGCGTCCAATGGAGCACGCGTGATTGTTGCTGGATTAGATACAGATTACCGTGGACTCCCATTTGGGCCCATGCCGGAACTCATGTGTGAAGCAGATTATCTGGATAAGCTACGTGCTATTTGCGTAAAATGCGGAAATCCAGCCACCTATACTCAGCGACGCACAAAGGATTCTGAACAAATTTTGATAGGAGAAACAGATATCTATGAAGCACGTTGTCGAAATTGTTTTGAACCTCCAAATGAATGAATTATGGAACGTTTGACGGGCCTGATTGGGATTTTATTACTTATTGGGACTGCCTATGGTCTATCCAATAATCGTAAAAGAATCAGTATGAACATTGTATGCTGGGGTCTGGGTTTACAGATCATCTTTGCTTTTATTATTCTTAAAACACCCATAGGAAGACCATTTTTTACTATCCTGGACAAGATAATTAAAAAATTGATCGGTTTTTCTGATGCAGGCAGTGATTTTTTGTTCAAATCATTTGTCCCAGATGTGGGATATCATGTGGCAATGGTAAACTTTGCGTTCCGTGCTCTTCCGGTCATTATTTTTTTCTCCAGCCTTATTGCACTAACATACCATTTTGGAATTATACAGTTTATTATCAAATGGATAGCACGGGGGATGCAGAGAACAATGAAAACCAGTGGTGCTGAGACACTGAGCATATCCGCTAATATTTTCGTGGGTCAGACAGAAGCACCTATAATAGTGAGACCATTCATCGCCAGTATGACCCATTCAGAACTGATGGCTATTATGACCGGGGGATTTGCAACGGTTGCTGGAAGCGTACTGGCACTGTATGTTAGCTGGCTGGGATATATTGAAGGGATTGCTGGTCATCTTCTGGCTGCATCGGTCATGTCGGCCCCGGCAGCATTAATGATCGCAAAAATAATATACCCCGAAACAAAAATATCACAAACAGCGGGGGGTCTGAAAATCAGCATCGAGAAACAGGATGCTAATGCCATGGATGCCTTAGGACGCGGAGCCACTGATGGTTTAAAATTAGCGGCAAATGTTGGCGCGATGTTGATAGCCTTTGTGTCTATCATCGCAATGATCAACTATATTCTCGGATTCGCTGATACATCCATGCAGGCACTATTAGGATTTATTTTTAAACCCCTTGCCTGGAGCATGGGTGTCCCCTGGGAAGAGGCAGGGATCATAGGATCTCTAATGGGTGAAAAAATTGTTCTAACAGAATTAGTTGCCTATGGGGATTTGGGGAATATACTTAGAGAGCAAGCTTTAACCGGAAAAGAGATTTTATCAGAACGTAGTGTGATCATTGCTAGTTATGCCCTTTGTGGTTTTGCGAATTTTGGTTCTATCGGCATACAATTGGGTGGTATTGGAGCTATGGCACCGGAACGTCGGAAAGACCTTGCAGAATTAGCTATTAAAGCCATGATCGGTGGAGCACTGGCTTCTTGGATGACCGCTACAATTGCTGGAATGTTGATCTGAAATGTCTATGAAGCTACTGATCATGGGACCCCCGGGTGTCGGAAAGGGTACACAGGCTGAGCGTATCATAGAAGAATTGAATATTATTCATCTTTCTACTGGTGAAATTCTTCGTGATGAAATAAAAAATCAATCAGATGTAGGCATTAAAGCAAAACAATGCATGAGCGATGGTAAGTTGGTACCTGATGATGTATTATTAGATATTGTTCGTAACCGCATATCAAAAAAAGATTGCAATCATGGATATCTATTGGATGGATTCCCTCGTACTTTGCCGCAAGCCGAGGGATTGAAGGTTATTATGCATGATATTGGCCATAAGCTTGATGCTGCTGTCAGTCTAACCGCTGACGAAAATGAATTAATAAAAAGGTTGGTTATTCGCGGAAAAGATTCAGGAAGGAGTGATGACACCCCAGAGGTGATTCGCAAGCGACAGCAGATTTATTGGAAACAAACTGCACCACTGATAGATCATTATAAGAAAGATGGTCTGCTTAAGGAAGTGGATGGTTTGGGAAACATTCCAGAAATAACAAAACGGATCATGAAGGCATTGATATAATATGTTAAAAGTAGGATTAACTGGCGGGATCGGATCCGGAAAAAGTGAATTGAGCCGTTTTTTTACAAAATGGGGTGCTTACGTTTTTGACGCAGATAAGGAAGCAAAAATAATTATCGATACGAACGAGTCCGTCCAAAAAGAGATTATCGCTGAATTCGATACAAATATCCTGAACGCTGAAAATAAAATCGACAGAAAGAAACTGGCTCGGATCGCATTCCAGGATGAGGGTCACCAGTTGAGATTGAACAGTATAATGCATCCATATGTTTTTCAGGAGATCGATAAACAATTCGATAATGTATCAAGTGCTAAAAAACATAAGATATTCGTCGTCGATGCCGCACTTATATATGAATCTGGTGCAGATACACACATGGATTTTGTGATCATTATTACATCACTATTACGTTTCCGGGCAGAGCGAGCAATAGGGCGTGGCAACATGACCCGGGAAGATTTCATGAAAAGGGTGGACCTACAATGGACAGATGAGGACAGGGCTCACATGGCTGATTTTATTATATCTAACAACAATAGTCTTGAAGGCCTTAAGAAAGATGCCCGTAAAATATTTGATGAGCTTATCTATTGAAACTCTATCGTATTCTATGTCTCAGAGATCTAGGTTTGTCCAAGATCTCTTTGATTATAATTGCATCCTTTAAAGTGCTTGCATTGCTGAGTAGCCGTACTGCATTAATAGCTCCATGTTTGGAATACTTATGCTTAGATCCTGGTGCTAAGAAAGATTTAGTTTTAAGGATATTATCTTCAAATGATTCTATTTCTTCGCTAATGGTTTCTAACTGATCCAACCTATCCAAATCATCATTTGAACCAGCATCAATTGCTTCATCTATGGGAAGATCCAGCCGGCTATCCAGATACGCATTTTCATCTTGCGGAACTGACTCTCCAGATCTTTGATCCTCATCTATCAAGCCCTGGCCTTTCAGGAATTCATCAAGAACACCAAACCCAGAGACTGGTGTTGTATCTTTATCCCAATCTTCCTGATCTTGAATCTTTTTTCTTGCTTTGACCTGCTGTTTTTTCTTCATCCAGCCAAACAGGACGTAAAGCAGTAATAGAAAGACCCAGTTACCCATTCAATTATAACACATAGGTTGTTATTGAATATTCATTAATCATAATCATGATCATGATCATCTGGTTCAGAAGATGATTCATCGGTAGACCCTGCAATGGAGTCTCTCATTCCAGTATCAGCCACAATATTTTTCATATTATAATAGTCAAAAATTCCCATGTTCCCTTCCCTGAAAGCATGTGCCATAGCTTTAGGGACCTCAGCTTCTGCCTCTACCACCTTTGCTTTCATTTGCTGGGTCCTTGCAATCATTTCCTGTTCCTCAGCAACTGCCATAGCTCTGCGGGTCTCTGCCTTTGCCTGTGCAACCCTAAGATCAGCTTCTGCCTGGTCTGCTTGCAGGCTGGCACCTATATTCTTGCCAACGTCTAGATCTGCTATATCAATGGATAAGATCTCAAACGCTGTCCCAGAATCCAACCCCTTATTCAGAACGGATTTAGAAATACTGTCTGGGTTCTCTAAAACAGCAGAATAAGTTGCTGCAGAACCAATTGCACTGACAATTCCTTCACCCACACGGGCAATGACGGTGTCATCAGTGGCGCCTCCCACAAGACCCGGGATATTCGTACGAACGGTGACCCTTGCCCTTGCTTTAACTTCAATACCATCTTTTGCGACAGCCGCCAGCGTTCCTGTAGCGGGCGCATCAATCACTTTTGGGTATACGCTGGTCTGTACTGCTGTTTTTACATCCCTACCGGCTAGATCTATAGCGGTGGCTGTCTCAAACTGAAGAGGTATATTAGCTTTATCTGCAGCAATTAATGCATCAACGACATTAACAACGTTTCCGCCAGCAAGGTAATGGGTCTCCAGCATATCCGTAGAAATATTTATTAGACCTGCTTTATGAGTGTTGATGACACCATCGACCACCATCCGTGGTGAGATCTTTCGTAACCGCATTCGAATCAAATCAACAATTCGTATTCGGCCCAAGCCCAATGATACAACCCCTTGGACCCACATGCCCAATGGCACAAAATAGAAGAACAGGACAATAAATAATACAATAAAAATCAATAATGCTATCTGAATCACAGGCATGATATTTCTCCTTTTTACCTAATCTGATTTCTCGCGAACAACAACCCGGTTTCCATCAACCGAAAGAACGGTCACTGAAGTTTTATTATCAATAAATGCTCCTTCGCTAACAGCAAAGATTCGTTGATCGTTTATTTTAATCCACCCTGAAGGATGTAAGTCTGTATCAGCAATTCCATATTCTCCCACTAGGTTTTCCCACCCCAGGGTCGTAGTGTATCCTTCATCACGGCTCTGCACACTTGGTGATGTTAGATCTATCCAAAATTTTGTTCTGGTCATCGCTCTGAACAAAAGAATTAAACCTACTATACCTCCAAGGATCCCAATAAGTAGTCCGCTGGTAGCTTGCCCCAATACTTCCTCACCAACAGGAACATCGGGTAATAACAACAAATATAAACCCCACAGAATCATTACGATCCCGACGATCCCAGGTATCCCAAAACCAGGAATCACCAAAGCTTCTATGACAAGGAACATTAATCCTGCAATAATAATGAGAAAGTCTGTCATAGTAGCCAACTCGGCAATATAGGAAGCACCCAGTGATAGGATCAGGCATGTCAACCCAATAGAACCAGGAACCCCCCAGCCAGGGCTCTGCAGTTCAAACAAGATCCCCAGGAATCCGAACGTTGTTAAAAGAGATGACACTACTGGATTAGTTAAGAACCGCACTATAGATTCCGACCAGTTCTCACTGGTTTTATACACAGAAGCACCTGACAAACCGAGAGAATCTAAAACAGCATCAAATGTTTCTGCTGTTTCATCAGCTATATGGTATTTTAGTGCCTGTTCCGTGGTCAAAGTTATCAGGTTCCCCTGTTTTCGGCCTTCGATATCATTAACATAGGTTGTATCACCATCTATAATTAAAAAATAATTTGTGATCTTAATTGTATCTGTTTCACCTTCTTCTGTAACATATTCCTTTGTCACTTTCTTTTGAAATTCCAATTCTTCATCTACCATGCCACGAGCGATGTCCTTATTACGTCCTCTTTTTTCTGCTGTGGACGCCATCTCTTCACGCATATAACTGATAACCTTTTCACTACCTTTTTTCCCAGACATATCCACAGCAGTTGTGGCACCGATAGTCGCCCCCCCGGTCATATAAATCTTTTCGCACGATAAGGAGATAAGAGCCCCAGCAGAAATTGCTCGTTTATTGATAAACGCTACTGTTTTGACCTGCGAGTCCATAATAGCATCCTTGATCTGGGTAGCCGCATCTACCCTCCCGCCAAATGTATTGACCTCAAAGATGATTGCATCTGCACTCTTTGATTCTGCTTCCTGGATGGAGCGTTCTATAAATGGTGGCAGACCAAGGTCAATGGTGCCTTCAATGGGAACGTGGTAAACAATCTGAGAGTAAAGAACCGATAACCAGACAGTAAAGTAAATAATAACTTTTTTCATATAAGCTAAATTTCACTCCATTTCTTGTAATTTGTCTATAATCAATCCACTATTTATTCTCATATTCGAAAAGATTTTATTAATTAAAATCCCAGCTCTCTATGAAAGTTTCAAATCAATTGACATACCGATTCCTAATGGGCCTAAGAAGGTTTGTATCAATGATGTCAATATCTTCGCAATATCGTTTATCTCAACGAATTGCTAGTTTGGGATTTCACCATATACCAAAACGAAAGGATCTTGCTCGAAGAAACCTGACAATGGCTTTTCCTGATCGATCAGTGGAATGGGTTGAGAATACATTGAAAAATACTTATCAATTTTTCATATATAATTTTATACAATTTTTAGCGTTTCCTGCAGCATGGGAAAACGTTGAATATAGTATTCATGGAAAGGATGTATTGGATAAAGCTCTTAAACAGAACAAAGGAGTGATATTTATTTCTGCGCACTTTGGCGCCTGGGAAATGCTGGGGGCATGGTTGGGGCTTAATAATTATAAACTCACTGGTATTGCTCATCATCAGCAGAATCGGGGTGCGGACAAATTTTTTAAGGAGCAACGGGAACTCAGTGGTGTGAAACAAATATTTCGTAAGGAATCGATAGAAAGTATGTACAATATCCTCAATGAGAACAAACTTCTTGGGCTTGTAAGTGATCAGGATGCAAAGAAAAAAGGCGTCTTTGTCGATTTTTTCAGGATACCGGCCTCTACACCAAAAGGCGCGGCTATTTTCCATAAGAATACGAGTGCTCCTATGATATTTAGTGTTTGTATCAAAACGGGATTTCAAAAATATCAGTTGGAGTTTCTGCCAATTATTTCTGCAGACACCACAACAGGAAAAATCACTCAAGCATATACAAGAATATTAGAAAAATATGTACAAAACTATCCAGAGCAGTATTTCTGGTTTCACCAACGCTGGAAGACCAAACCAAAGAATTCAGATTGAATCAAATAAATTGGCAAAATGATAATGCACTAATAGCGGCCACTAATATTGTCCTATCTGGTGGGATATTGGTATACCCGACTGATACATTATACGGTTTTGGTGTCGATGCAACCAATGCAAAGGCTATAGATAGATTAAATCTATTGAAAGAACGGAAAGGGCCCATGACTGTTTTAGCTGCGAATAAAGAAACTGCAACAGAATGGATGAACCTTTCAAATCAGTACATGCAAGAAGCATTAAATATTTTAGCGAGATCAGATACCGTAATCGTTCCAGTAAATCCTGGGGTCGTTCATGATACTATTTTAGGTATCGGGCATTCTCTCGGAATTCGGATTCCTAATCATCCGTTCTGCAAAGCTTTATCATCATCCTGTAGAATACCCATGACCACAACAAGTGTTAACAGATCCGGAGAAAAACCATTGGAAATCCCTGATGATATATCAATGACATTCGGTAATGGAATTGACCTAATTATCGAAGACGGTAGAATATCAGGGGAAGCATCGAAAATATATCAATATAAAGATGGTGATTTCATAATTATTCGATGAAAAAAATAATTTTATCTTTATTCCTTTACTGTGCTCTTGGAGGGCAGAGTGATAAGTGGACCGAAACACTGATTTACAATGCTTACTTTGGGGGGATATATGTTGCAGAAGGCCAATTAAAAATTGATGTACAGAATACGGGTGTTGATTCTGTCATTCATATTTTATTTCAGGCCAAAACCATATCAGTAGCTGATTATATATTTCCAATCAATGACAAAATCAACATAGATGTAAACTCAAAAACATGGACCCCTAAATCAATAAAAAAGGTTATTCGCGAAGGAGAGTATCAACATGATTCATTCACCCAATTATTTCCTGAAAAAAATATTTTCATCTATAAAAATGATACTATATCCTACGTTCCTCCCGTATATGACCCATATTCTCTGATTTACCAATTCAGAAAAAAAACATTAATCTCTGGCAATAATTTTCAGTTTAATACAATTGACGGCGGGAAAATCACTCTATTACAATTCGATGTTTCACCCGCGGAAAAAATTCGAATTCCAATGGGTGAATACAATACTGTTAAGGTAATGCCTATGAGGACTGATGGAAAATCATTTAAAAATGCAGGACAATTGACGATATGGTACTCAACAGAAAGTATTAATAAGATTCCGGTGAAAATCAATATAAAATTGAAGTTCGGTTCGCTAAAGCTAGAGTTGGCAAGAATAATCTAATTCAGCAATCTGGAAATGTCATTAAACATTACTGTTCCCATAAGTAATAATAGAAAGACCATGCCCACTTGCTGAATTGTTAAGCGAGCTTTGATACTTAATGGCCGTCTTAGAATACTCTCTATTAGAATAATCAGGATATGTCCTCCATCCAAGCCAGGAACAGGTAGAATATTAATAAACCCAAGATTAACACTGATCAATGCCATAAATGTGAGTAATGGTATCCACCCAGCTTGCGCAGATTGTCCTGCTAACTGAGCAATCATGACAGGCCCACCAAGGTCTTTCATCGACGCAGAACCATTCCCCAACATTTCGAAGGTCAAAAAAATCAATCCAAAACTGTTCAGGGTACCTATATATCCGGATACAATCGCTTGACCAATTGTTATTGGATGGTATACATGCTCCTGAATAATGCCGATAACCCCCAAGGTATCAAGACCATTATCTGTGGGGACAATATAGTGAGACGTAGTAAATGAGAATTCCATCTCTTCTGACCCGCGCAATAAAGTTATCGTGATGGGGGTGTCAGGAATCTTATTGATCACAGATTGCAATTTGACCCAAGAAATAACCGATTCATCGTTAACAGCAGTAATTCTATCTCCAGGTTCCAGTCCAGCATTTTCAGCAGGCATACCCGGCTGAAGTTCACTTATTACCGGTTTATCTATTACTTCAGGGCTTCCCTGAACATAAGCAATTCCAGCAAACAAAATGAAAGCGGTCAATATGTTCATAATCACGCCTGCACTCAAAACCCAAAGTTTTGCCCAAAATGGTTTACTTATTAATTCATCGGGTGAATGAGTTATTTCGGTATCCATACTTTCATCAATGACCCCTGCCATTTTCACGTAACCACCCAAAGGTACGAGTGCTAAAACATATTCCGTAGTGCTACCAATTCTTCCAGGGGTGGAGATATGAGTTTCAAAAACAGGGCCCCATGAAATCTTAGCTTGATATAAACGGTAAAAGAATACGCGTACATCCCAGCCATCATCAACGGATTTACAGGAAAGAAAACGAGGAGGGAATCCGATGGAAAATCTTTCTACTCGAACCCCAACGGATCGTGCTGCCAAATAATGACCCAATTCATGCACAAAAATGAGCACTCCCAGAACCAGAATTGTGGCCCATATAAAAATCATAAATTCCTCCACATATTTAAAATCTACATTAAAATCGGATTAAAGTTCCAAATCCTCAAAAATTTTCCACTAATAATTTTGTCCACTTATCTAATATTTTCAAATCATTTAACGATGGGTCCTCTAACCATTCATGTTTTTCAATCGCACTCTCTATAATCCTTGGGATATCTGTAAACCTGATTTTTCCATCTAAAAACCTGTATACAGCATAATCGTTTGATAGATTTAATACAGCTGGTGTTGTTCCCATTCGACGAATTGCATCAAACGCTAATTTGATGCAAGGAAATCGTTCTAGATCTGGTGGTTGAAAAGTCAGATCGCCACATTCTGTAAAATCCAATCTTTCCCAATGGGCATCCACATGTCGAGGATACATCAGAGCATATTGAATCGGAACCTTCATATCAGGCACCCCTAATTGAGCTTTTATGGAACCATCTTTTAATTCTATCATCGAATGAATGATAGACTGGGGATGAACTATTATATCAACCTGGGATACATCAAGTCGAAATAGCCAGAAAGCTTCAATGACCTCTAATCCTTTGTTCATCATTGTAGCCGAATCAATGGTTATTTTTTTTCCCATATCCCAATTTGGATGGTTCAAGGCTTCCTCTATGGTTACATCGACAAATGTATTGATTGCTCTGGACCTGAACGGTCCACCACTACCTGTTAAGATAATTCTACGGACATCATCCAACGATTCTCCTGCTAAACACTGCCAGATGGCAGAGTGTTCACTATCAACTGGGAAAAGGCGAGCCCCGGTTTTTTCCATAGTTTTAGTTATAATATCTCCAGCCATTACTAAGCTTTCCTTATTTGATAAGGCAACATCTACACAAGCAAGAACTGCTTCCAGAGTAGGTTCCATCCCTAAAGCCCCTACCAAACCATTCAGCATTAATTCTACATCCTTCCTACCGGCCAATTCTATAAGTCCTTCCCGACCAGAAAGAACATCAATGCCATCTTTGTTCACTTTGTTGTAAACTATTTCGGCAGCCTCCTCATCGTTCATAACCACTGCTTCAGGATGAAATTCACGGCACTGTTCTACCATTCGTTCTGTATTTTTATTTGCTGATAAATACACAATATCCAATCTATCAGTTAAATGCCGTACAACCTCTAATGCATTAAGACCAATTGAGCCGGTAGAACCAAGTATGGATATCCTTTTTCGCATTAGAAAAAATTCTTCATTATATAAGCACGGAATAGCTGGTAATTAGGATGAATGTTAAATCCTATTCCCGATTTGAATGAATTAAAAGGCTTTATGACATCCATACTAAAAAAATTAGCTTGTCCTTCTATATTACCAAGTGTTGCTATCGATTTATAGTAAGATCGTCCTTTAAATATATTAGCACCAACACCAAGACAATAATCTACAAGGGTGCCTGAAAACCATTTATTGATATTCATAGTAATTGATGTTAGTCTAAAGTGAGCAACGCCTTTTAGATCAATTCTCTGAATAGATGATACCCATGTTTTACTATCATCTTTACCAAAATAATATTGAAACCCACTTCCAATTACATGGGGAGCATCTTTCTTCAATTGAAATCCATACAGTTTCCCTGTTAGAGAAAGATTGCCCGTTACTCGCATAATTATATCAAAATCTGGTAAAATCCATCGATCATCATGGATCTCTCTAAAATAGGAAGAATAACCTGTGCTTATTCCCAAACGGTGATTACTAAAGTCCGGATTCAATTTTGGATTATTGCTAAGCCAATATGATGCATGAAAAACAATATTTTGAGCATTTTCCCCATCTAAATCGTCAAACCGAAAATTTGCCTGTTGCGCAGATAGTACCACCACGGCAGAACCGAGTGTTATAAGAAAATATATCATAAATATAATTAAATAATCCCACGATCGCTAGATTGAATAAAATCTAGGATACGGGTTTTATATTCAGAGTCAGGAAATTTATTATATATTTTCACTATGGTGTCTTTCCGATTCACATCAGAGCGAAAATACAGTTTATAAATATCCTTGATTATTTTTCTTCCCTCGACAGAAAAACCACGACGTTTTAGACCAATATTATTTATCCCCCCAAATTTTAAAGGTGTCCCTGCAGCAAGTATATATGGGGGTACATCTTGCACAGCCCAATAACCTGCACCAATAAATGCGTGTTCACCAATTTTGCAAAATTGGTGAATCATAACTCCGCCACCAAGAGATACAAAATCACCAATATTAACATGACCGCCAAGAGTGGTCATATTTGACATGATCACTTGTTTTCCGATAACGCAATCATGTGCGATATGCACATATGCCATCAATAAACAGTCATCTCCAATAATCGTTACCCCACTATCTTTTGTCCCCCGGTTAATAGTAACAAACTCACGAATGGTCGTTCTATTTCCTATGATAGCTTCTGTTTGTTCACCAGTAAATTTCATATCCTGGGGAATTTCCCCTATTGAAGATGAATGGAAAATCTTACACTCAGTCCCTATTCGTGTTCCTGGTGCAATAGTGACATGATTACCAATCATGGTCCCATTACCTATAGTTACATTAGAGTTTATTATAGAATAGGGACCAATCGATATACCGCTTCCCAGCTTAGCCTTAGAATCCACAAAAGCTGTGGGATGAATCTGGAGTGATATATTAGGCCTCTATACGATCAACTAAATTCGAAGATATTAAAGCTTCTACTGTTATTTTATCATTAACTGTACATGTGCCAGAGAATCTGTATAAGTTGAGTTTTTTATTTAATAATCTGATATGAAAAAATAATTGATCACCAGGTGTGATTAAGCGACGAAAACGGACTTTGTCCAGTCCAGATATAAACATATTCTTCTTTAGGGGATCATCCAGCTCATGCAACATCAAAAAAGCAGTGGTCTGTGCCAAGGATTCTAACGATAAAACACCCGGCATAACTGGTTGTCCTGGAAAGTGACCTTGGAAATAAGGTTCATTGAATGTCAGATTTTTCATAGCAGTGACTGATTCACCAGGTTTTACATCAATAATTCGATCAATAAGAACAAAGGGGTAACGGTGAGGTAAAACTTTTAATATATCCTGAATATCGTAATTACTTTTATGCAATAAATCATCCATCAATATCACCATTCCTTAATTTGTCTAATTCTTTAGAATATTCTTTTTTCAATTTCTTTACAAATTCGACATTACTGGCATGTCCAGCTCTTGCAGCTGTAACATGCCCTTTTATGGGGAATCCTAGTAACGCCAAATCACCAATCAAATCCAGTGTTTTGTGACGAACAGGTTCATTTTTGAACCTTAATACTTTCCCATTTAAAACACCATTTACACCATGAATAATAGTTTCTTCTATTCCAAAGAGGTGGCGCAAGCGTTCTATCTCATTTTTATCTATCTCTTTATCAACTATTACCAATGCGTTATCTAAAGCACCACCTTTAATCAACCCTTGTTCTCTTAACATTTCAACCTCGCTAAGGAAACAAAATGTCCTCGCAGGAGCTACTTCCACTGCAAAGTCTTCTTCCATATTATAGATCGCTTCATATTGTGTTCCCAACGCAGGCAAGGGATACTCAACCAAAAAAGTAACCCTGAAACGGTCAGATGGAATCACATGAATATCAATATCTCGATAATAGTCAGTATAGTTGACCGCACGATCTATTTCTAAGACTTTGCGCTTTTTGTCTTGAAGAATAGGGCCTGCATCTAAAAGCGCATCGACAAAATCTTTAGCACTACCATCCATTACTGGTGGTTCCTTACTATTTAATTCAATCAGAACGTTATCGATCTGCAATCCTGTTACAGCAGCCAGGGCATGTTCAACTGTATGGATGCGTACATTATTTTCTTCAATTGTTGTTCCACGGGATATATCCACCACATGATCAATATCAGCTTTAATCTCAGGTGAATTCTTAATATCAGTGCGTATGAACCGGATACCATAATCCTCAGGAGCAGGGTGAAATGTAATCGTACTTTCTACACCTGTATGTAAACCAATACCATTACAAGATTTGGGTTTTTGAACCGTACGTTGCTTACGATACATAATTAAAGTTTATTTTTTGAATCAACCTTTGATTAATTGGTCAAGTTGTTTTCTCATTCTTGATACTTCTATTAAAATTGCATCTTTTTTATGTTGTTCTTTGATTGGACGTGCAGGAAAGCCCCCATATATTTCATTTCCTGATAACGATTTCGTAACACCCGATTTTCCGGTAATTATTGAGTTATCCCCAATTCTTACATGAGGAACAACCCCGGCCTGACCAGCAAATGTACAAAAGTCTCCAACCTCTGCACTTCCCGCGATTCCAACCTGAGCAGTAATTAAACAACCACGACCAATTTTTACATTATGAGCAATATGAACTAAATTATCCAATTTACACATATCACCAATGATTGTATTCCCGATTGTAGCACGGTCAATCGTCGAATTTGAGCCTATCTCTACATTATCTCCAATTAAAACTGATCCAACTTGTGGTATTTTAACTTGGCGGTTTGAATCATTAACAAACCCATATCCATCTGATCCAATCACGGCACCAGCATGGATAATTACTTTATCCCCCATAACAATATCATGATATAGAACCGTGTTGGCATAAATCTTACAGTTAGTTCCCATTGAAATATTGGCACCGATAAATACATTTGGACCAATCCATGACCCATCACCAATTATGGCACCTGATTCGATTACCGTTCCTGGATCTATGGTTACATCTACACCTACTTTAGCATAATGATGAATAAAGGTGTTGGGATGAATTATTCCAGGTGGTTTTTTATCAGGATAAAAAACAGATAAAGTTTTGGCCATAGCTAATTGGGGATCAGTAACTATGATGCCATCATGGTCCTTTAAGTCTGTCTTTTTAGAAACGAACACTGCTGATGCAGCAGTATTATCTAAATATTTCCCGTATAAAGGATTTCCTAAAAAAGTAATAGTGCCGGGTTTTCCATTTTGAATCTCCGATACACCAGAAATTTTCAAATCCGGATCACCTGACACATCACCCTTAACTAGTAATGCAATTTCACTGAGAGACAATTGCAATATCGACTATTTATTTTGTTCTAATTTTCGTAATTCATGAAGGACGTCATCTGTCAAATCAAATTTTGATTTGAAATATAATAATCCAACAGATGCATCGATTATATAGTCGTAACCACCACCAATAGCAACTTTGTCAACAGCTTTCTTTACTTTACCTAGTATATCATATTCCATTTGTGCTTGTTTGCGCATTAATTCTCCCTGGGGACCAACTTTTTCAGCCTGATAGGTCTGAATCTGACGTTCTGTCTGTTCAATCTCTTGTTTAATACTTTCACCCTTATCCAACGACATGAGGCGTTTTACCTCATAGTCTTGTTTTAGACTATCTAATTTTTGAACTCTTTGGTCAAATTCAAACTGTACTTTTCGGTATTCAAGCTGGAGTTGAGATTCAGCTTCCTTGAACTCCTCAAATTCACTCCGGATACGCTCTGAAAGAATATATCCGATTTTTAATTGTGCTGTGGCAGGTGCTGTTACACCCAGAAATATGCCAATAAAAAACATGGGGCGAAGTAATTGTTTCAATTTTTCCTCCTTCATTACCGATATTGTTGTCCTATTGTTAAAGTGGTCTTCCAACCTTCTGGTTCGCCATCTCCATCTAAATCATCAAAACCATATCCAAGGTCGAATCCCAACATACCAATCATGGGCATAAAAAACCTGATTCCCGCTCCGGTAGATCGTTTTAAATCAAATGGTCCTACACGAGGCAGGCTAAATTTTTCTTGCAAACTTGTTTCAGCCCATACATTTCCCATTTCCGCAAATATCAAACCATAAACCACGGGGTTTTCAGAGAACGGAACACGAAATTCCATTGCAACCTTCGCCAATGCATTACCTCCCACTGGATTACCCCTAGATGTCATTGGCCCTACTCTATTATCCTCATACCCACGTAATGGATTACCATACATTAGGCCATTACCCCCCATTATAAAACGCTCAGAAAATGGGATAACAGACCTTTCATCATCCATAGATGGTAACATATTAATTGCACCCAATTTTAAAGAACTCATCAAGACAAATTTCCAGAATGTAGGTGTATACCATTCCAGATTCAACACATGTTTATGAAAATCCTCATTACCCCCTAAAGGACCCCCAGATATAGTGGACGTAATGGACATCAAAGACCCCTGAGTCGTGAACTCCGGATGATCTCGGCTATCTCTATTAATAGCTTGGGTTATATTCACACCAATAGTTTCATCTAATCCACTTGTATATTGTTCTAATTCTTCCGGCGTTTCTGCTTCATACATCCTCTGCAAGATTTGAAAAGACCAGCTTCCTCTAAAAAAATCATCGGGCCATTTGAATCTCCGACCCCATCTTAATGAGCTTCCCACCATTGTGGCATCAAGAGGAGAATAATACATTGATGAGCGACCCCGAAAAGAATAAAAAATAGAAGCCCCCAGTAAATTTTTTGTATCATTTACCATGGGATCAGTAAAGCTAAAACTAGCCTGCCTTTTTTTAGAGGGTTGATAGGAGCTGTTAGTATAGAAACTATTGCCATAGTTTGTCCCCACATCGAATGATAATGCTAAGTGTTGACCTTTGCCTTTCCAATTGGGCAATGAAAATCCTCCTCCTCCCGTAACACCAAATGCTTGACTAAAACCCATTTGCATATTTGCGGTCCCAGAAGGTTTTTCTTCTACAACTATTTCTACATCCACCTCATCGTCATCGATGGGAACCACATCTGGAAGCACATTGCCAAAATAATTCAACATCATTATTTCACGATAACTACGCATTAATCTATCTTTATTAAAAACATCTCCTGGAAATATTCTAAGCTGTCGACGAATTACATTCTCACGTGTTTTTTCATTACCTCTAATAACAATATTGCGTATGTATACCTTATGATTTTCAACGATAACGAAATGTATATCAAGCGAATCCATTCCCGCTGGCGTTATTTGCGGTTCAATACGGCTATAAATATATCCTCGGTCCATATATAGATTCTGCATCCGTTCATATACAGCTTTTTCAAAATCTTCCTGGCTATATTTATCTCCCTTTTCTAAACCTAGGGCCTGGGATAATATTTTTTCATTGTAAAGGTTTTGACCATCCCAAGAAAAATTTCTGTATTTATACATAGGACCTTCTTTCACCGTCAGAATCAAGTCCATATTTTGTTTATCTTCAGTATAGTGAACTGAATCAGAAATAATCTTGAAGTCCCGGTACCCTTTGTTTCGGTAGTACTTTCTTATATTTTCTAGGTCCTCTTCAAACTTATCTTGATCAAATGCCGCCCTCCAAAAGAAATACCAACGCTGCTGTTTGATATCTTTCATGGCCAAGCGTAAACGCAGGTCAGAATAAGTTTCATTCCCTTCAAAGCGAATATTGCTCAACTTTACTTTTTTATTCTCTTTGATTTTAAAAATAATATCTTGAGTGAGGTCTCTTGCTTTTCCACCAAAAAGGTTTGATTCATTTTCAGGCTTTGTTAATTCTGCGTTAACATCTGCCATGAGATAGCCTTTTTCAGCATAAAGATCTTCGATTTTTTTTACTTTATCATACAACAAGTTTGGTTTGATTCTTTGACCTGTAACTAAGTTCAATTCTTCTTCAAATTTTCTGATTTTAATCTTTCGATTGCCCTTATAATGAACATCCCCGAGGACAGAACTTTCTTTAACAATAATTGTCAGCGAAAGACCCTCTTCATCCTCATTATCATAACGGATTTGAATATCATCAAAAAGGCCTAACTGCCATAATCGTTTTACTGCTCTCGGAAATTCTGATGATGAAACTGATAACCCTTTACGTAGTCCTGAAGTAAATATTATTGTATTGGAAGATGAGATTATATTCCCTTCAACTTGAACATCCTTTAATATTATTTCTTGTTGGGCTTCCGCAACAATAACAAATGAAATAATAATTAGACGTACTAATATTTTCATTACTTCAAGATTAAACCTGTGAGCTCACCTGTCCAAAACGGCGTTCTCGTCCTTGGTAGTCCAGAATGGCGTTTATTAATGCTTCTTCCCTAAACGCTGGCCAATATGTTTCTGTGAGGTAAATCTCTGCATATGCACTTTGCCAAAGAAGAAAATTGCTTAAACGCAACTCACCACTGGTACGTATCAATAAATCTGGGTCAGGTTTATCTTTCGTTTCTAAGACAGATTTAAAAATGTTCTCATCAATTGACAAAGGTTCTATGTCTCCTTGAATAGCTGATTGGGATAACATTTGTGCTGCCTTTATTATTTCTTGGCGGCTACCATAATTCAAGGCTAATATCAAATTCAATCCTTGATTATTACGTGTAAGATCGATTCCATTTTTAATTCCAAGCTGAGTTGATTCTGGTAACTCATTGAGTTCTCCAATAGTAGAGAATCTGACATTATTCTTATGAAGTTCCGTAATCTCAAAATTTATTGTCTTCAATAAAAGTTGCATAAGGGCACTTACCTCTTTTTCAGGTCTATTCCAATTCTCTGTTGAAAAAGTGTAAAGTGTAAGAAATTTCACGCCAAGTTCCCCACAAATACGAGTCACTTCGCGTACTGAATTTATTCCTTCTTTATGTCCAGATATGCGAGGAAGATTTCGTTCTCTTGCCCAACGGCCATTACCATCCATAATTATTGCAATATGGTTCGGAATCGGTCCAGATTCAATTTTTTCTCTAAGAGAGCTCATCACAATATATCCATTAAAAACGCGGCGAAATTACCGCCTACAAAGACCCCAACCCCAAAAATAAATTGTCTTTTTAGCAAGACTAAACGATAACAAATCTGTTTGGTTCCCTCTTATATATTATTTAATAACAGACAATAATGAATCAATAATAGAAACATAGGTTTTTGATATAGAAGACTCGGGATTCCTATGAATAATTGGCTCCCCAGCATCAGTTGCTTCCATGATTTCAGTTGCAATCGGAATTTGTCCCAAAAGTGGAACTCCCAATCTACTGCTTTCGGCTGCACCACCACCTTGTTTGAATAAATCAAATTTTAGTTCAAAAGACCCTTCCGCATCAAGTTCTTCAATTTTCCCATTAGATAAAACAACGCTCCCTCCAAGAATCTTATCCCCGTTTGAATCCTTGATAGACCCCTTAATTACAAAAGTGGACATGTTCTCAACGACACCTAGTACAGGCGTTTGAACCTTTCGAAACATATCCGCTCCTTTTCGAACATCTGCCAAGGCAATATCCTGAGGTGTTGTTACAATAATAGCACCCGTTATTCGAAGTTTTTGAGTCAATGTTAGTTGTATATCTCCCGTCCCGGGCGGAAGATCTAATATTAAGTAATCTAATTTTCCCCATTCTACATCACGAAAGAATTGTTCAGTCATACGTGAAACCAATGGACCTCTCCAGATAACCGGTGTATCATTACCACTGATAAATCCAAAGCTCATTACTTTCATAGAGTATCTTTCTAAAGGAATCAGTTTACGATCCTGTGTCATTTTAGGATGTTCATTGATTCCTAAGATTATTGGTAGAGATGGTCCATAAATATCCAAATCCAATAATCCAACTGTGTAACCTTTTTGAGCCAAACCGCATGCCAAATTGGCTGCTACAGTTGACTTCCCGACGCCACCTTTACCACTAGCAATAGCAACCACATGCTTTACATCTGACAAAATATTCCCAGGTATAGGTTCTTGTTGTGATGAAGACGGAATAGTGGCTTGTTTAATTGCACCAGCAATTAATTCAACAGATACAGTTTCGAAATGATTATTCAGTTTATTTTCAATCAACTCGATTACAGTTCTTTTCTTTTCCTCATTTTGAGTGTTGATATTTAGTTTGACAGTAATATTATTCCCGTCAACCGATACATTTTGTACCATCCCAAAAGAAACAATATCCCGATTAAACCCGGGGTAGTTGATTGTTTTAAGAATGTCGAGTGCTTTATCTTTATTCATAATAAAGGCAAAAAAAACGGCTGTATCCTTACAACCGTTATGTTTAAAAAAATAGGGTTTTTGAATTAACCAGTGTATTCCTGGCCAAAAAACTCATAATTCAATTTGGTGAAATTACTCCACTCATCAGGGACTTCACTTTCATCAAATATTGCTTCGACAGGACATTCCGGTTCACATGCGCCACAATCAATACATTCCTCTGGATCTATGTATAATTGTTTACCATCGGGATCAAAACCGGGTTCCTTGGCTTCAGCGCCTGCACCTGTGGTGTTTTCTGGACCATGAATACAATCCACAGGGCAAACTTCAACACAAGCTGTATCACAAGTACCAACACAAGGCTCACAAATAATGTAAGTCATCAAGGGCTCCTACTTAATTAAAATTGTATATTCAAATAGCTTGTCAATTTAATCTGTTTTTTTTACTGGGTAAAAGGCTTTTGGCGAGGGTTTTATATTGATTATTTAACTTATTGATTAAAACTTAATTATATAAAACGATTGTACTGGCATTGCCACACTTGTAAAATCTCAGTTAGTTTTTCACATGCCCTCTAATCCATTATACCTTGTTATTGATCAAGGAACATCATCGACAAAATCATTTTTATTCAAGGAAAACGGTAACATAATTCATACTGAAAAAGTTAAACATAGACTTCAACGTTTAGCTCGGTTCCATGTTGAATGTGATTCAAAAACAATATTGAATATTTGTAAAACACTTATTCATAATGCTATTAAAGATTACGGGGAATACTCCATTACCAAAGTAGGAATAGCTGTTCAACGATCTACATTTTTATTTTGGGATAAATATTCAATAGAACCTATGACTAAAGCTCTTAGCTGGCAAGACAATCGCGCCCAAAATATAGTAAATGAGTTTTCAAATCATTCAGACTGGATATGGGAAAAAACCGGGACTCCTCTTAGTCCAAATTTTGGTGGGCCAAAATTTCTGCATATGATACGAAAACACCCTGGATTGAGAAAAAAAGTATTATCCTCACAAGTATTTTATGGGCCTCTTAGTGCATACCTGACACATGCATTGACCGGAACAGCTACCATTGACGAATCTATCGCTGGTCGAACCCTTTTTTTTAATATTCACTCATCTGACTGGTCGAAAAAATGCATGGATCTGTTTCAAATACCAGCCTCGGGGTTACCATTGCTAAGGCCTGTTTTATATGACCATGGCTCGATTTGTGACACAAATCTATCATTAGATTGTGTAATCGGTGATCAACAAGCTGCTTTAATTGGCCAAGAAGGATTATTACGCGGAAGTATTGCTACAAATTTTGGCACATCTGCCAGTGTTCTTTATAATGCCGGTGGGAATCCTATAGTGGTGAATGGCTTAATATCCAGTGTCCTTTTTTCCGATGGCAAACAAAGAAAACATGTGGTAGAGGGCACAATCAATGCTTGCAATTCTTTATTCCACCATTTAGAAACAGAATTAAATATTTCACATGATTTTATGAAATGGCATGAGCTCTGTTCAAATCAATCAACCAATGGTATATATGTACCTGGATTTGCTGGTTTAGCCGCTCCATACTGGAAAAGCGGTTTTAATGATATCTATCGAAATCTGGATAAGTATGACAAAAACAAAATTATTCGTGCTGGTATGGAATCTATCGGTTTTTTGGTAAATAATATTATAGATCGATTAAAACCAATTATGGAATCAAAAATAAAATCATTGAGCGCCAGTGGGGGCAGTGCTAGGCGGCCATTACTACAATTTATCGCGGACCTAACTGGTATTCCTGTTACACAATCTGCAATGAAAGATCAAACTGCATATGGAGTGTTTCGTTTACTAAGATCCAAAAATGATAACGATGATGATTATCAAATAAGTCAAACCTTCAGTCCACAACATGATAGAGCTGAAATAGAAAACAAATTATCAGATTGGCAAGAAACAATAGAATCGATTTTATAGTCTATCAAGTGAATCCGTTTCTGAAAAATTCTCAGTCAAAATACCAAATAGAATTTGACTCTATATCGATAAATCCGGATTAAATCGGTTTTGATATATATTTACAAAAAAGATGTCTTGTCCTATCTTGCTAAGGCTCCCATAGGATCCCAAGGTGGAAGCTTAACAGGTTTTTTTGTTTCATAGATTTTGGCCAAATCATCGGGGAGATAACTCTTATGTACGACAATTTCATAATTATACTCGTCAAACCATGAATCTGACATAATATGGTAACCTTTATCACCATTCTTATTCCCCCAACTATTTTCTACACGCCATTTTATAGGTCTATTTTTCGAATCCAAATCAACACCGGTAATAAGCATGGCATGGGTCATTTGACTATCCCCATATTCCAGACGGCCTGCCTTATCTAAATCAAAATTTGTTCCATAAAATAGTTCATAGTTAAACAATTCCATATCCATAATGCCTAATGTTCGATGAAAATATTTACTAACATCACAACCGAACCAAACCGGATCATTATTTTGGATTGATTTCACACCAGCCTTTTTCATTACAGAAGTTTCAACATTCAAGTACCTAATGGATTGGCCTTCTATTACATTACCTAGATATTCCACAGTATAGATTTCATTATAGGCTTTATCGGGCATAGGGCAATTAATAAGGCAAATATATTCATCAAGGTTGAGCCTTACATGTTCATTGAAAAACTGTATTGGTGTAAGGTTTTCAAATCTATGAAATTCATTTTTTTTATTTCGAATCTGCCACGCAAATGATTCTGGTGGTGTCCCAAGATGAATAGTGAGCATTCGGTAGACTGTTTTTAACATACTGGCCTTCATAACTCTCAAATCTGTATTTGAAACAAGGTTTTGTTTGGCTTCCCTAATGACTTTTGCAAACTCGCGTAATTTTCTGGTTATCATTCGATTCATCCGTAATGATTTACTGGATTGATATGATTCTGGCATTTCAGATTTTGGTAATACCCCATATTTTTTTATTAAATTCACCCACATATCCCATTGGCCACCATCTTGAATAGGATTATCCAAAAGGTGCATTATTAATCTACTATTTGATGGCTTATTTGTGGTTTTAATCATATTTTCCAGAAAATAATTGGTTTTTTCTAACTTATCCCAGAACATGAAATAGCTTTGTGAAAATTCGAATTCTTTCAGATTATGTTTTCTTCCAAGATAGATTCGAAAAAGATTTAACCCTGCAAATCCCCAGCAACGGCCACTGGATTTTTGATCAGTTACTCCCATTTCACCAGAGATAACATCCGAAAAAGTATGGTCTATTTTCCGAAAATATTCCCAGTCCATGGCCAAATCTATTATATCATTTCGAACGGCTGCATTCTGGGCTAATCTTAGTGAGGAATCTTGAGCAATTTTTTTACGAAATAATTTTATCATATCATGGGACAACGTTTTAGGCACAATTAAACTCCTTTTTTAATCCATGCTCATGATGGCAATCATAGTTAATATGAAATAGGGAACCAAATCTGCAGCACCAATATAGTCTTTACTAACACGTTGACCAAAAAAAAGCAATAGAATAGTAAAGGCAATAACTAATAATCCGTAAAAGATATAAATGGTGTCATTCGTCTTCAAAACATAGATTACACCGAACACACACAATAACCCTCCACAAATCTCCATCAATGTCAGTATTGAAAGTGCTATAGATGTGAAAGGCTTAAGCAGAGATCTTTCAAAATGTTTATCAAAGAAATCTAAATTCCCTTGGCGATCGATTATTTTATCAAATCCGGATTGAAGAAAGGCAATTGCTAAAAATAGAGCAATTAGAATCTGACAAAGCACTGTATGGTCTTTAATTTCGATACCTAAAAACCTGATGTGGTCATCAGAGTCTTCATAGACTAGTGTGGTTGACCCGATTATCGGTTCGGATACCTTTATCTCCTGTATTCCTTGGACTTGTCCATACACTGGAATAGCATGAAAAATTACAGCTACGGCGATAAAAAAAAGGTTTTTCATTCTCTTTAATTCATTGTTCTGTTATGAGCTCTTTTACTTTCATTCTGACATAGTCCCGCAATTCTTCGACTGACATATGATTATATTCATTATAAGTAATAACCTCACCGAAACATGTAGTAATAATTCCTGGTTTTAACCGCCAGTCATTTTTCTTTTTTGCTTCAAATGCCCCTATTATACCTATGGGGACAATTGAAACAGCAGTGTTTTTTGAAAGATGAAAAGGCCCTTTTTTGAATTTATTCAATTCCCCTGTTCTTGTACGTGTTCCCTCAGGTGCAATTAAAAAAGAGATTCCTTCTCGTATAGCCTTCTCTACATTATTAAGGCTGTGAACTGCATTATTTATATTTGATCTTTCAATTGGTACGATTCCATATTTATCACCTACGGTACCCCAAATAGGCCATCTAAATTCCTCAACTGCACCAATAGCAGTTATATAATGTTTTATATAAAATCCAATCACAAAAAGATCAAACAGGGACCCATGATTTATCATGTATATATATGGCCCATTGTTTATTGGCGGTAACTGTCCCTTTAATTTTAAGAGTTGCCCTCCAGAAAGACAAAACAGCCAACACATAGGTCGAGTAAAATAATGATAATATTTTTGTGGTGTAAATGTCATATATAGATAAAATAAGGGCATCACAAATACAAAATATACTAACCACAGGGGCCATAAAATGAGTGATGCAATTGTTTTATATATACCAGCCATAGTTATTTAAAATAGCAAACAATTTATGGTTTGCTTTTGGAAATGCATATTTTTCTATCTCACCTGGAGTAATCCATTTATGTATCCGCTTTTGGACTAAGGGCTCACCTTTAGTTTTGCAATGATATAGATAAAGCGTGATTGAAAAATGTGAATAAGCATGATTAATAAATCCAACCTGCTTGATAATCTTTGTTCTTATTCCACATTCCTCTTTAATCTCTCGTTTTAATGCATCGATAAGAGGTTCACCAGGCTCAACTTTTCCGCCAGGAAATTCCCACAAACCACCCAGCATGCCATTTGTATATCTTTTTTGAATAAGAAATTGATTCCTTCGCCATATAATCCCAGCTACAACAGTATGATTAGGGATTTTTTTATGTTTCTTTTTTAAGGGATATCGTACTGGGTTTCCACTGATAAATGCCTTACAATAGTTATTTATTGGACAGCTCATACAATCAGGATTGGTAGGAAAACATATACAAGCGCCTATATCCATTATTGCTTGATTAAAGTCTCCAGGTCTAGTCTCGTGAATCCATTTACAAAGTGTAGATTTCATAATGGACATATTTCTTTTTGAAAATTTTCTTAGGCCTAAAATCCTAGCCATAACCCGACGAGCGTTCCCATCAATAGCTGGAATAGGTTGCTTGAAAGCAATAGATAAAACAGCCGCTGCCGTATAATCACCTACCCCTGGAAGAGATCTGAACTCTTCCCAATTACTGGGAATAATTCCATCATGATTTTTTAAGATAATTCTCGCTGATTCATGGAAATTCCTGCAACGGGCATAATATCCCAGACCTTCCCAACATTTTAATAATTCTGACTGTCTTGCATTAGCTACAGATTGAATACTCGGGTATTTTTTAATCCACTTTTTATAGTAGGGGATTACTGTTTTTACTTGAGTTTGCTGGAGCATAATCTCTGAAAGCCAGATAAGGTAAGGGTTCGTGGTATTCCGAAATGGTAATTCCCGTTTTGAATCATCAAACCAATCGAGTACCAATGTTGTTACAGACATAGTTCAAAAAAAACAGTATTCACTTTCGGAAAAGAAGCTTTGATAATGTCCAATGAAATGATGATAATGCCTGTAAAAGATCATCCCGATCATCAACATCCACTTCGTTCTCTATTTGCTGCCCAAGAATCTCTATTTTTTTATCCAGCTTTGATTGAGTGTTTTGTCCTTTCATCGTCAAAAATACTTTAATAATACGACGATCTAAATCACTATGTTTTCTTCGCACCCAACCTTTTTTCTCAAGTCTAATTACCAATCGTGTGGCAGTACTACTATCGATGCCCAAAATCTGTGCAAGTGATGACATTTCTATACCATCATCCGGGATTGAGACCAATGCTAGAACTTGACTATAAGTAACATTCTTATCACTGATCTCAACACGAAACAGTCTTTGCAAATCGATTAAAAAGGAAGAGAGTACTTCACCATAATTCATAGTTGCATATTACAAATATAGACACTGTGATAAAAGATTACTGTGCTGGCAATGTATAAAGTAGTTCAGCATGATTAAGATATAGAGAATCAATTCTTGTCCTTTGTTTACCATATATCATATGTCCAACACTTTGATAATGATCCATTTTAATTGGACCGAATGTATACCATTGTCCCTGTATTAATGGGTCCCCCTTTACATAGGGAGTAATCGGGTCAGAACCATTCATCCCAGTTGTTGGGCCAGCCATAGAACATACATTGACAATACCATCATTTTCCCACCATGTTGAATCGGTTTCTGTTCCATCAGACCTAAATATTACCTTGGAACCTATGAGTCTAGCTCGAGATCGGATTAAAAGAAAAACATCCTTATTAGGAACATGATGTCCAGTTGTTGAATCTTGATGAGAAGCTGAAAAAATATATGAAAAATAGAAAACACTTGGGTTTGACGTTAAAAACCCATTGAGTTCAGAAGCCCCATTTACACTTACATCCCATGCGCTAATATTTTTTGAATCCCAAGCTGGATGTTCTCGCATGCGCTGTACATAGTTGGTCCAGGTTTCATTACTTCCCCTCTTAAATTTCCATTGTTCCAAATCAAAATCATAAAAATCTGTTCCAACTACACCCGCAAGTCCTATGAAATATTGGATAAATGGAAATATTTTTGGAATAATATCCACTAAGGTGGAACCATCATGTGGCGTTGCAATAGACGTTATGCTGCTAATCCATCCTTCTCTGGCTTTCCCTAATAATGCAGATTCCTCCAATATTCCTTTCTTAGAATCGGCATAAATCTGATTAGTTAGTAGGTATTCCAGCATACGTATGGTTTGACCACCCATACTATGGCCAACTAGATGAACAGGGTGATTACTATCCCACTCAGGATATAAACCAGAGTATGTTTTTTTTTCTGGTTTTTGCACGAGTCCATAGGCTTTTGAATGACCAAGCCCATAGTCCACTTGACTGCCCTTTAATTGATAATAAACTTCAACTGCTCGATCCCAATTAGAAGATATGGGGCCAACAGATACAGTGTAAACAGTATACCCAGCCTTTTCTAGAATGACTTCCAAATCACTCGTGCCGCCCCAGTATCGATAGTCTCCCATTTCTTCTTTGCCCCACCCAAACAAACCATGTACAAGAACGATAGGATAGTTATTGCGTGCAAAAAGACACCCGGTTAATAACATAGGAAAAAGAAAAATTTTCCAATTAATTGCCCTAAAAACGCACACTTAGATCCAATCCAGTGACCCAACCACCAATACCATAGAAATAAGTTCCAATTCCAGTCTTTGTGGAACCCACATTAAAATTCAATCCAAATCCTGTAGCGCCCAATATAGATCTCCAAATATCTTGGCGTATGTTCTGGTCAAGTTTTCGTGTTGATGTCCCCCATTTAAGATTAATATCATATGGCAATTGAAAAATCCCACCTATAAAAATATCATTGTAATCTTTATACAGTGAATGCACGCCATCAATGGAAAGTGTTAGTGGGAGATGAGCAAGTTGTTTTGTTATAGCTAAAGATATCTTTACAGGTAGTGTATCTTTATTTTCTGTCGTTTCAAGTAGGTCGATTGAACCATCAATAGATTGTAGTATAAACCCCATATTATCAACACTTAGTCCTAAGGCAGATTTTTGTTCCTTCCAATACCAAATCATTCCACTGGAAAAATAAAGAGCAGTAGCAAGATGAGAATCAAGATTAGAATAAAAGAATCCACCAGCAAAACCATAACTAATTGGATAATTTTTTAATTGTTTGGAATATCCCGCACTAATCCAGGTATCACTAGATATATAATGACCAGTTGGGATTGCGTTTTCATCTAATCCTTCAAAAATACCATAGGAAAGGCGCCTTAAAGCACATGTTAATTCTCCGTTAAATTTTGGGAAAACAATAGCCACAGCCTGGCTATTTATTCCTGCTGGATAATGAACGAATGAAGTTGAAAAAAGACGATTAAATGATAATGTCGCTGGATTACCAGAAGCTGCAGTGGGAATTTTTATCAAGAGGCCAGCTCCCGCCATGGATAGACGCGATGATGATGTCCAAGCATTAAATCCAGGGAAACCAGGTATAGCAAATAATTGACCTATCATTAAAATTATTAAATACTTTTTCATATCAAACTCAATGGGTCCATATGTATACTCAGCTTATTATTCCCCATGCGATATTTTTTCAGATAATCATAGAAATTCATATTGATATAAGAATGTAACTTGTTGCCATTCGGGTCCAATTTTTTGATGGATTTAAAAATAATATGGAACCGGAACTGGCGCCGGATTTTTCCAAGATAACAGGGGGTGGGGCCAAGAATATCAAGACCCTTATATGGTTTAGATAAACTTTGTCCGATTCTTTCGGCTAAACACAGTACCGAATCAAAACCAGGACCAGTTAATTCTACTTTTGCCAACCAGCTGAAAGGAGGATATTTTAATTCCTTTCGTTCGGTTAAAGCGGTATGATAAAACTTTTTAAAATCAAGACTAGCTGCACATTTTATAGCTAAATCATCTGGGCTATAGGTCTGTATAATCACATCACCCTCTTTATTTCCACGCCCAGCACGACCAGCGGCTTGATAAATCAGTTGAAAAACATTTTCGCCAGCCCTGAAATCTGGTAAATGGAGACCTAAATCGGCATTAATAATCCCGACCAGTGTAGTATTAGGAAAATCTAGACCTTTTGCAATCATTTGTGTACCAATTAAAATTTGAATTTTTCCTTCTGAAAATGATTTTAAGGTTTTCGTCATCTGTTGACTTTTCTGCATACTATCCGAATCAATGCGGGAAATTCGAGCATCAGAAAATGTTTCTTGTATCAATAGCTCTACACGCTGAGTACCTGTTCCTGTATAGATAAGGTTTGTGCTATGACAAGAGCTACATAAGTGTCGCTGGGTTTCAGAATACCCACACAGATGACATAATAGACGCTGATTAGATGAATGATAAGTTAGCATTATTTGGCAGGATGGACACATGACAACATCCCCACAGTCATAGCACCGAATAATAGGAGAATACCCTCTTCGATTTTGAAGTAATAGAATCTGTTCATTTTTCTTGAGACGATCTTCTATCTTATCCAAAAGTAAACCAGAGAGAATTAAACCGAATTTCCCCGATTCATTCTGGTCCTTTAACATATCCACTACATGAGTACGAGGGTATTTTGATTTACCGAAACGCTTTGGCAGGTTTATATACTTTAATTTTTTATGAAGGTGATTGTAATAACTCTCCAAACTTGGGGTTGCGCTTGATAATAATACGGTAGTGTCTTCCAGTTTTCCCCGCATTAGTGCTACATCACGAGTATGGTATCTTGGTGCTGGAGAATCTTGTTGATAAGATGATTCTTGTTCCTCATCCATAACTATTAAACCTAGGTTCCTTAAAGGAGAGAAAATTGCACTACGCGCCCCAATAACAACATGGAAATTACCTTTGCATATTTGCCCCCATGTCCAAGAACGCTGAGCATGAGTTAATTTTGAATGCCATAAAGCAACTGTATCTCCAAAGACCGCTTTAAATCGTCCCGCGATTTGAGGTGTAAGTGAAATCTCTGGAAGCAAGATTATGGCAGTACGGCCTTGTGCAATAACTTGGCGGACAGATTCAATATAAATCTCCGTTTTCCCACTACTAGTAACACCATGGAGTAAAAATGGAACATATTTTTTTTTGTTTATTGCCAATGAAATCTTATTAATAGCTTTCACCTGACCTCGATTGAAGATTATTTCTTTGTGAATCGGATCAAAGCTGAAGCCGGTTACATCTGGCAAGGACGTTTGTTTGTAAAGCTTAATGAAACCCTTTTCTTCTAGTATGCGACATATAGACAGGGGATTGGATGAGAGGGGTTTTAATGAAGTAATACGGCATACTCCTTTGGTTTTCCTAATCTCTTTTAATATTTCGTATTGTTTCGGAGCTCTTTTCGTCAACATTTCAATATCAATTTCATCCAAAGCATTAGTCAGTTTAGCATACCAATTTTTAGGAGGAGAATACTGCATTGATAATCGATTTGGCATAACAGTTTTCATTACTTGCCCAATCGGTGTAACATAATAGTTACTTATCCAAAGAATTAATTCCCAAAGTTCAGCAGTCAACACAGGATTATCATCTACCAAGGAAGATATCGATTTCATATCTCCTTTATAATTTGATTTAGTGTTTAGAGATATAATCACTCCTTGAACAGAGCGTTTTCCAAGAATAGCTGTCACCCTGGATCCAACTTGAATACTGTTTGTTAAGTTCCGAGGAATCCGATAAGTAAACGATTGAAAACTGGATATCGGGAAAGCAACTTCAGCAAACATAATCAATGAGTTTATAAGATGTGTTGATTTTCAGGCAACAAAAAAACCCCTATTTATATAAAGGGGCCTTAAAAAATATTATTTATTTGAATCAACCTTTAATAACATAGATTTTAACATCGCCATTAATATCGGGTGCCAGATTAACTGTAATATGATAAATCCCCAATGCTTTGATTGGCTCTTGTAACTTTATTGCATGACGATCAATTTTGAAACCCTTCTCAATTAGGGCTTCATGAATATCTTTAGTGGTAATGGAACCAAACATCTTTTCTTCTTCACCAACCTTCACTTCAATTGTAATCTCTGTTTTACTAAGTTTATTCGCCAGTAACTGGTTTGTAGCAATTTCCCGAGCTTTTTTATTTTCATTAACTCTTTTTCGTTCCTCTGCTACAGCAAGATTACGTTTTGAAGCTCGAAGTGCTAATCCGTCTGGAATCAATTTATTACGTGCAAATCCAGGTTTTACATTAACAACATCACCTGCTTGACCTACATTCTCTATATCTTGTAGTAATATTATATCCATGATAATCTCTCTAAACTTAATATTCTTATTCTGACCCGGGGTCCACAAATGGCATTAAAGCAATTGTTCGAGACCGTTTAATTGCCCTTACGACTTTACGATGCATTTTTGCGCTTGTTCCCGTAACCCGACGCGGCATTATTTTACCCTGATCATTAATAAAACGCCTTAAAAGTTTCACATCTTTATAATCAATCTCTGTGATTCCATTCTCTTTAAAATAGCAGAATTTCCTACGGTTTTGAAAAGCCATTATTTATCATCCTTATTCTTTGATTCCATAGATTCTTGTTTTTCAGCAATTTGTGCATTATCCCTGTCAACCTCTTTTTGAGAAGATTCAATGGATGGATTATCTATCTCTAATTTTTTATCATTTTCATTTGATTCTTCAATTACTTCGGGACGATTATCTAATTTAATTGTGATATGCCGCATAATTAAGTTTTCCAATTTCATCCAAGTATCAAAATCATCCATCTTAATACGATCTCCATCCTCGAATTGCAAAAGTACATAAGTGCCATACTTCTGATTTTTTATTGGGTAAGAAAGTCGCTTTTTACCCCAGATGTAGTGATTAATGATTTTGGACTTTGTTTCTTCCAATTTTCGAGTGACCTCAGCCATTGTATTATTAATCTTATCTTTCTCAAAATTTGGATTAATGATATAAAGTATTTCGTAATACCGCATAGTTACTCCTTAATTCTTATGCAATCAGTGGTGCAATGACCAATGAAACAACTGACATTAGTTTAATTAAAATATTTAAGGAAGGTCCTGATGTATCCTTGAAAGGGTCACCCACCGTATCACCTACCACGGCAGCTTTATGAGCATCAGATCCTTTCATCAACTTGTTACCAGAGATCTCAACACCTTCTTCAATCATTTTTTTAGCGTTGTCCCAGGCACCCCCGGCATTGGATTGAAAAATCGCCATCAGCACGCCTGTTACCATCACACCAGCCAACAGGCCACCAAGTACTTCAGGACCTTGGTCACTGCTAAATATTTTTGGTGAAAAACCGACTATTACTGGAGTTGTTATAGCTAAAACCCCTGGCAGAATCATCTCTTTAATTGCAGATTTTGTCGAAATTTCAACGCAACGACCGTGCTCTGCTTTATTCAAAGCATCTTCATATATGCTGCGATCATTCTCATCCCAATCTTTTTCATCTTTCAGGCTCATGAGTGCCAATGCTTTTTTCAATTCTGGAATATCTCGAAATTGGCGACGAACTTCTTCAATCATGGCCGTCGCTGCACGCCCAACTGCACCCATGGCCATAGATGAAAACAAGAAAGGAAGCATACCGCCAACAAATAATCCTGCCATTACCATTGGATTTGATATATCAATACTGGTGATCTCGCTTTGAACCATAAATGCCGCGAATAAAGCCAAGGCAGTTAGTGCGGCCGATCCGATGGCAAATCCCTTGCCGATTGCAGCCGTAGTATTTCCTACAGCATCCAATTTATCTGTTCGTCCACGGACTTCTTCCGGGAGCTCTGCCATTTCTGCAATTCCGCCAGCATTATCAGAAATGGGGCCGTAAGCATCTACCGCTAACTGAATCCCGGTATTTGCAAGCATCCCCAAAGCTGCCATTGCAATCCCGTAAAGACCTGCAAAAAAATGTGCACCCACGATACCTGACGCTAAAATTAAAATTGGAATTGCTGTCGATTGCATCCCAACACCTAGACCCGCAATAATATTTGTTGCAGGTCCAGTCAAGGATTGTTTTGTAATTGAAAGAACTGGTGATGTCCCGGTCCCCGTATAATGTTCAGTAATCAAACCGATTCCTAATCCTGCAAGAAGACCAATGACTGTGGCCCAGAAAACACCGATGGAAGTAAATTCTGTCCCGCTCTGCATAAAAGATTCTGGTAGAAACAATTGAATCAAAAAATAAATTACAACCACCATGATTGCAGAACTTCCAAATTCACCTTGATTTAAAGCTTTTTGTGGGTCGCCGCCTTCTTTCACAGAAACCATAAACGTCCCCAAAATAGATACAAGAATTCCTGATGCAGCAATGAAAAGGGGTAAAATCACAAAATTTAAATCAAACTTTCCGGCGACCAATATGCTTGCGCCTAATACCATTGATCCAACGATAGACCCAACATAAGATTCAAAAAGGTCAGCGCCCATTCCGGCAACATCACCTACGTTATCGCCTACATTATCAGCAATGGTTGCGGGATTTAATGGATGGTCTTCCGGAATACCTGCTTCAACCTTTCCCACAAGATCGGCACCCACATCAGCAGCTTTAGTGTAAATGCCACCACCGACACGCGCAAATAAAGCAATAGATGATGCCCCCAAAGAAAAACCGGACATAACATTTAGAATTATATTGTAGTCACCCGAAAAATGAGATTGATAAAACATAAATAACCCACCTAAACCAATAACACCCAAACCAACAACACTGAGCCCCATTACGGAACCACCAGTAAAAGCAACATTCAATGCAGATGCCAGGCTATTTCTTGCTGCGTTTGTTGTTCGAGTGTTGGCTTTAGTTGCAACTTTCATTCCTAAATATCCGGCTAAACCAGAGGAGATTGCCCCAACAATGAATGACATTGAAATCAAAACGCTTGAATCGCTTCGTCCTGAATTAGCGAATCCAAGTACTACTGCAACTGATACAACAAATATAACCAGCACACGATATTCAGCGTTAAGAAAAGCCATAGCGCCTTCGGCAATACTTGCACCAATTTGTTTCATTCTTTCGGTCCCCTCATCCTGCTTATTAATCCAACTTGTTTTCCAAAATGAAAACAACATGGCTAATCCGCCTGCGCCTACTACCAAAAGTAAATTTGAACTCATGGATACAATTACTCCCTGTTTATGAATTAAAATGACTCATGGTATTATTTAATCCATGGATCAAAATATTCTCGATGGCATTTGCCCCGGCTTTCACCATTTCAGCGGCGGTATCTTGATCATCACTCCGAAATGGTTTTAAAACATAATTCTCTGCCGGGCGCATATTTTCATCGGTTCCGATACCTATGCGAATACGGGGAAACTTATCGGATCGCAACTGATAAATAATACTTTCCATACCACGATGAGATCCATCTCCACCTTTGGGCCGGATACGAATACTCCCCAAAGGTAAATCCACATCATCCACCGCTACAATAAAATCCTGCGGAAGGAGATCCCATGTTTGGGCAACATCCCGTACAGCATTCCCGCTACGATTCATCCCTGTTGTTGGTTTTACCAATAAAAACTCCATACGAATTTGATGGGCAAATACATAATTACCTTTGCCTGGCACAAAAGACAGCTTTTGCCTGCGTGCTACTTCATCCACAACCCTGAATCCTGCATTATGTTTTGTATCTGCATATTGATTACCAATATTGCCCAGGCCTATAAAGGCAATCATGATTCCTGATTTTGATTATCTTCTGATCCATTTTCTTCCTTACTCTCTTCACTGCCACCTTCAGCCTCACCTTCAGTCTCTTCCTCATCTTCAAGTTCTTCCTCAACCATTGGTTCTTCTTCAGCCACAGGTGGATGAATAGAAACCACATTTAATTCTTGTTCCGAGTTGATTGTGATTTCCTCATTCTTAATCTTTACATCAGCCACACTATAAGAACTATTCATCTCTAAATGTGTTACATCTAATTCAATTTGTTCCGGGACATCTGTCGGAAGACATTCGATTTCAATCTGGGTAAGTGATTGAGAAAGGACTCCCCCCTCTTTTACTCCTAAAGCATCACCAACCAGTATTAATGGCACAGAAATATTAATTTTCTCTGAACGGCGAACGCGCATAAAGTCTATATGTATCAAAGCATCAGTGACCGGGTGATATTGTATTTCCTTAACCATTACATATTGAGTGGTACCTGTAACATCTATTTCATAAATCCTCTGTCCTGAATGGATAGCATGGTACATAATCAATTTATCCACCGCAATTTGTATTGGTTCTTCTCCTTTATAATATAGGACACCGGGAATGATTCCTTTGTTTCGTAATTTCCTGGCGGTTTTTTTCCCCGTTATCGGTCGATTTTCTACCTTAAGTTTATAATAAGATGAAGTCATTATTGTTTCCTCATTAAAATTCAAAAAGAGCACTCACCGATTCACCATTATGAATACGGCTAATTGCATCACCAAACACATTGGATACGGTAATGATTTCCATATTATCCAGATGTTTTTCCTCTGGGATATGGATGGTATCTGTTACAATGATTTTTTGAATAGGTGAATCCCTTAATCTTTGAATCGCCGGCTCAGAGAACAGACCATGGGTAGCTACAGCTGTGACCGATTTTGCACCTTGTTCAGTGACAGCATTAGCAGCATTAACAGTTGTACCCGCTGTATCAATCATATCATCAATAATCAATACATTTTTGTCATTTAATTCACCAATTAAATGACTGACTTCTGCTTTGTTAGGTGCATACCGTCTTTTGTCAATCAAGGCAAAATGCATTTTTAATCTTTTTGCATAAGCTTGACTCATTCCGGCAGAGCCAATATCCGGTGCTAAAACAACTGTGTCTTCTGAATCAAAACTTTGCTTTATTATAGCATCTAAAAGAACCATGCGACTGTATAAATGATCAAATGGGATTTTTGCAAACCCCTGTATTTGTGTACTGTGCAAATCCATGCTAATGATTCTATCTGTCCCCATAGCTGTAAAAAAATCGACCATTACTCGTGAAGAAATAGGGACTCTAGGCTGATCCTTACGATCTTGTCTTCCATATCCAAAATATGGGATTACTGCTGTGACTCTTGCAGCAGAGGCTCGCACAGCCGCATCTATTAATAAAGCCAGTTCTATAATATTTTCTGCTGGACCATTTGTAGATTGTATTAAAAATACATCCTGGCCTCGAATATTTTCTTCGAACTTGACCCAAATTTCATCATCCGCAAAATTGCGAATAGAAATATTCCCCAATTCACAGTTCATTGAACCAGTTATTTTTTTTGCTAATTCTGGATTACTTCTTCCAGAAAAAATCTTTAAATCATTCATATTCCTCTATTCATTGGAATTACGCTGGGGCGCAGGGACTCGAACCCCGACTGCCGGGACCAAAGCCCGGTGTCCTACCGTTAGACGACACCCCATTTTATCGATTGGTATTACAGCAAAGAATTAGTGGGGTAAGAAATAATGGTCTCAAAATCTGTAGCAAGGATTGACTCGGCTATCTTAGCTTTAGCTTTATCGTCAAATATCCCAAACACAGTCGAGCCGCTTCCCGACAGACTGGCATAACAAGCACCATAGGCCAATACAGTTTCTTTTATCTTCCCAATCTCTGGATATGCTGGAATCACAATTGATTCAAAATCATTCTCAAAAAACTCAAGAGGAATTATCTCCTCTCTGAAAAGGCGGGCAAAGTTAGGTTTGTTGCTAAAGGCGTCCAAACGCTTTTTGCTTTCAGAATAGGCCCAAGCTGTATCTAATTGGATTGGCGGAATAACCAGTAAATAATAACCCCGTATTGGCTTACTCAACTCATTGAGTATTTCACCAATACCATCGCCAACCTGGGTCCCCCCTTTAATGAAAAATGGTACATCGGCTCCAAGATCAACTGCAATAGATTGTATTTTGTCATCGGTTAATTCTAATTCATAAAGTTCAGAAACACCTTTTAATACTGCAGCTGCATTAGACGAACCACCTCCAAGTCCACTTCCTGGTGGGATTCTTTTTTTCAGGTTTATGGAAACACCACCAATTTCAAATTGATTTGCTATTTCTTGCCACGCTTTGATACATAAATTGGATTTATCATTCCTTAACCAATCAACATTACATGAAAATTCACATATTTTATCTGATTTTTCAATTTTGATGGTATCATGAAATTCAAGTTCCTGGAATACTGTGTGAATGGTATTATATCCATCGAATCTCTGTCCATGAATTTGTAGGCCGATGTTAACTTTGCAATAGGATTTATATGTGATTTTTTTCAATCTATAGATTGCAGTGTGCAAATAGCCTGAACTGCCCAACCTTCACCTCGGCCAATATATCCAAGATGATCTGTTGTAGTGGCTTTGATAGATAATTGGGATTCATCTAACTGCATATGAGTAGCAAGATTACATCGCATTTGATAAATGAAATTTGATAGTTTTGGTTTCTGTAATAGAATTGTTGCATCTATATTGGAAATTTCAAAATTCGCACTACGAATTTGATTTGTCACGCTTATTAGAAACTGACTACTGTTCACATTTTCCCATTTATTATCATCGCTAGGGAAAAATTGCCCAATATCTCCTAAGGCAGCGGCTCCTAATAATGCATCAACTATAGCATGGATAAGACCATCACCATCGGAATGCCCTACTGAACCAGATAATGCAGGAATCTCAATCCCGCCGATTACAAGTTTTTCACCTGCAGCAAGCTGGTGCACATCGTAGCCTATTCCTGTTCTGACCATTTAATTAAATTTTCTGCCCGTTCCCAATCCTCTTTGGTAGTAATCTTAAAATTATTCGCATGCCCCTCGACCAGTCCAATTGAAAACCCCATGTGTTCCATGAGTGTGGACTCATCTGTCGCAACTAAATTTCGTCGTTTAGCCATATTTAAGGCCTGGATTAATTTGGTCTTTTGAAAAGTTTGAGGTGTTTGTGCAAACCAAACTTTTTTACGGTCAATGGTTTCTTTTACCTTCTCACCTTCAGATAACTTTACCGTATCCAAAGAAGGGAGTGCAACTATGGCTCCATCATATTTTTCACAAGCAGAAACAGACGTGATAATTAGGTCTTCTGTCACAAATGGCCGAGCAGCATCATGAATACAAACTAATGTGCTTTCTGAATCAGCAGCTAAAACACCATTTTGAACTGAATCCTGCCTGTTTAAACCACCAGCAATACTTTTAATAGGCTTCCCGGCTGAGATGGAAAGTATATCGTGATATATAGGTTTCACATACTTCTCCTGAACAACAACTACAACCTCATCTATTATAGAACACCTAATAAATAAGTTAATTGAGTGAAAAATTAACGGTTGTCCAGCAAGATCCTTAAATTGTTTTACTTCACCAAATCGGCTCCCAGAACCTGCAGAGGGAATAATTGCAGAAATTTTCGTCATGATAACCCCATTCCCAACAATTGAGGGCCAATTTAGATTAAACTATTATCATGGCATCGCCATAGCTTAAGAATTGATAACCATTTTTCTTAGCTTCACGATAAGCTTTCATTAAAAAGTCACGGTTTGCGAAAGCACTTACCATCATCATCAGGGTTGATTTGGGCATGTGAAAATTAGTGACCATAGAATCTACCATTTTGTATTCATATGGTGGATAGATAAACTTATCTGTCCAACCACGTTTTGGAGAGATCATAAACCCGGACACAACTACCGTTTCTAATGCTCGAACTGTGGATGTCCCTACAGCAACAATCTTCCGGTGTTTTTTCTTCGCTGCATTAATAGCTAAGGCCGTTTTTGGTGATACTTCGAAATATTCCGAATCCATTTGATGCCTATTAAGATCCTCAACTTGTACTGGGCGGAATGTTCCCAAACCAATATGGAGGGTTACATATTCTATTTTAACGCCTTTGTCAATCAACTTTTTCAATAATCCATTTGTAAAATGGAGACCGGCAGTCGGAGCTGCCACCGCCCCACGCTCCTTAGCATAGATGGTTTGGTAACGTTTTTTATCCCTTGTCTCTGGTTCACGGTCGATATAGGGTGGTAAAGGGGATGTCCCAATACGCTCGATTACATCATGGAGATCAATATCATGCTCAGATTCAAAACGAACTACCCTTCCCCCGGAAACAGTGTTATCTATAACATCACACATAAGTTTAGAGGTAAACACAAGTTTATTACCAATACGGACTTTACGAGCTGGGCGAACCATAACCTCCCAAAGACCATTACCTAGTTCCCTAAGAAGAAAGACCTCAACTTTTGCATCGGTACGGTCTTTACTAGCAAATAACCGAGCCGGAAAAACCTTGGTATTATTCAGAATTAATAAGTCGTTCTTCCTTAAATAATCACCCAAGTTCAAGAATTTTCTGTGTTCAATCTTATAAGTGTCTCTATGTAAAACCATGAGTTTGGAATAATCACGTCTCTGTGCAGGATATTGTGCAATATATTTTTTTGGTAGTGGGTAGTTGAAATCACCCAATTTATATTTTATTTTTTTTTCAATCATTTAAAAAGTCCTTGTTGATTTTCTTTTACTTTTTTCCCAAGTAATTCAAACGCGGTTTGTTGTGCTATACGACCTCGAGATGTTCTTTGCATAAAGCCTTCTTTAATAAGAAAAGGTTCATATACATCTTCAATCGTTGTTGCATCTTCCCCAATAGCAACTGCCAGTGATTTTACCCCTACGGGTCCCCCTGAAAATTTTTCTATCAATGTACTCAAAATACGGCGATCCATATCATCAAGTCCGATTTTATCAATTCCTAATTGATCGAGTGCAACTTTGGCAATATTACCATCAATATATCCATCAGCTTTAACCTGTGCATAATCCCTTGTCCGTCTTAAGATACGGTTTGCAACTCGTGGTGTCCCACGACTACGGCGAGCTAATTCCATAGCCCCTTCATCATTAATACCTACATCAAGAATATCTGCTGAACGACGAATGATATAAAACAAATCTTCCGGTTCATAATAATCAATTCGCAATATTACCCCAAATCGGTCACGCAAAGGTGACGTAAGATTCCCTAAGCGTGTTGTGGCTCCAACAAGAGTAAATGGTTCAATATTTAGTTGCACACTCCTAGCGTGGGGTCCTTTGTCAATCATAATATCAATAGTAAAATCCTCCATAGCAGAATAAAGATATTCTTCTACCACGCTATTTAACCTATGGATCTCATCAATAAAGAAAACGTCTCGATGTCCCATATTTGTTATCATTCCCGCTAAATCACCAGCGCGTTCCAATATTGGACCAGAAGCCTGTTTTATATTTACATTTAATTCTCGAGAAACAATATTCGCCATGGTGGTTTTTCCCAGTCCAGGGGGGCCAAAAATAAGAACATGGTCCAAAGCATCACCACGACCATTTGCAGCTTCAATATATAATTTTAGATTATCTACCAATTCTTTTTGTCCAATAAATTCATCCAGTTTAAATGGGCGTAGTGATTTTTCAACCGCTAAATCATCTTCTAACGGAGTTGGATCATTAATATAAATTTCTGTCATTTTGGGAATCGAATATAAATTGGGTGAAATTCGAGCCTAAAGATACAATCTCAAATAGGGGGCACCAAGTGTACTTAATTGAGTTTTATTAATATACAGGTAGGGACTCACGGAGTATTTTCAAACGCTTGGGACGATCTTTTGCAAACCTAATAATACTGTAGTGGAGACTTTTTTGATCTAAATGGGCTTCAGCGATTATCTCTTCAACACTACCGCCAGTTCGCCAACGGTTATCCCAATCCGGTGAAATTGAATATTTACCCACAAGTTTATTAGCAATCCATTTTTTCATAAGCATTAGCGCACCATTAGTGATAACCATGGCATCCTGCCATTCTTGTGTAGAAATTATGGTATTTCGATATGATTCTGATTGACGTTGAAAGACACCCCAGCTAATAGCTGCTACTACTTTAACATTGGGGCCTTCTTTCTTGAGCCTAGGTAAAATCTGGACCAATGAATTTGTAGCACTTGTTCCTCGTACAATAACAGTACCTTCCTTTTGTTTGCCTGAATCATAATTTTTAATAAGATATGCGCCTTTTGATGCATCATAGTGAGATGCCATTCCTAAGATATCTCTATCAGGTATTTTTATCGGTGGTCGAGTAAGATGAAGCGCGATAATGGGGACTTTTGTTTGTAAAGCTGAGGCAAGAGCTGGAGCTACTTCATTGTGTTCCCAAGGATGAAGGTTAATAATGTGACCGTCAGGAAAAAGCTGGGTAACACCGGGGGCGAAAATACCAAAATGAGTACGGCTATCTTCGGCCGTTTCTGGACCAGAATGACCTACGACCCAAAGTAAACGACCAATTTTAATCTGAGAATCTTGAGCAATTTGACTAAAAAGACGAATAATTCCGTATTTCAGATAGCTGAATGAACCGTAAGTGCTAAATGCGCCTATAAATCCATTATATTCCTTATATGTATCTATATTGAAATTCACAGTGGCTAATCCTGACATCATACCAGCATTAGTAAACTCTGTAATCCCCTGAGGCATAAGAGGGCTATGTGGATTGGATTTCCGGTCAAACATCCCAAGATCTTCCGCGTTACCGTATCCTTTTGCAAAACCAGAAATATTTGTAGAATCAGCCAAGTCAGCGCTCATGGCAATAAATAGGGGACGACCATAGTTCTCTTGACTGTATGTATTCAACCAAGATGCAATCTTAGAAAAACCTATGCGATTAGGTGCTTCTTCACCTGGTGATAAAAATAAATCTTTAGGATATTGATGAAAATCAAAGATTGTTTTATCCTTAAGTGGATTAGATATTGAAATATTACAGGAAGCAATATTTTTTGGAACAGATTCGCCAATTTCTACCAACGTATCTGCTAAATAGTCAACTAAGTCTTGATTACTTTCCAAAACAGAAAATACTGTCCTAAAATAAGATCGAGCTTGATTAAGCTGACCTTCCGCTGAGTTAGCCTCCGGGGCACCAAAATCATGAAATTCCACACTATATTTTTTATTAAAATCGAGTTTTGTTTTCCAAAATAATTGGGAATTCCTCTTATGTGGAACACCGTGCGATTTTTCATCATATATATGGTACCCTCGACCTTTACGACTCTTAGCACAAATCATCTTAGGTATATATTCATGAATGTTGGTAACTAATAGATTGTAATAGGCCTGTGTAAATTTTTTCCAATTCTCATTATCATCACAGCTCTCTACATGCCACCCCTTCTGTATAAAAAGGGTATTGGGTGAACCATTAACAATAGAACTATATGGTCGATTATCAATTCCATAATCGTTCCAATCAACGTAATACACTAAATTATCTAATCCCAATCCCCAAGCAGAATTGAGCGTTTCGTGGGTTGCTCCTGTAGTAAGACCACCCTCACCCTCAAAAGCAAACACCTTAACTTCAGGTACTCCTGCTAATTTTAACGCCAAGGCCTCACCTGCAGCAGGCGGAGAACCATGTCCGCTAGGCCCTGTATTAAATTTAAAAAATAGAGTTTTACCTTCCATTTCTGCATGACCAGGTAAACCTTTATTACGTCGTAAGGTTAGAAGATCTTCAAAGGTCAATTGGTATTCTTCACCTCGAAGATTCAAATATTTTTTTTCTCCAGTTTGACGATATTTTATTCTTAGCGCTTCATTTAAAACGGCTAATGTACCATATACCATAGGGTTATCATGACCTGCAACCAATATAAATCTATCTGCGAACCGTTTACCTGCCTCTCGGATGTCCCATCGCATGGCTCCAGATAAAAGGGTAATAATCATTCCATGAACTTTGGAGCGAGACCCCCCTGGATGCCCACTCTGACTTAGATTTAGCATGATATCAATACATTGATCAATTAGATCTTTCGTGATCTCCCAATATGTAAAATATCGACCTAATTCTTCTGGGGATCTCATGCTGCTTTCTCTTTATTTCGTAGTATTTGAGATAAAAATAAACCAGTATACGATTCTTTTATTATTGCAATATCCTCAGGAGTACCAGTAGCCACTACAGTTCCACCTTCATTACCCCCCTCCGGCCCTAAATCAATAATCCAATCAGAGGTTTTAATAACATCTAGATTATGCTCTATTACTATAACTGTGTTTCCCCTTTCTACCAATTTTTGTAATACATTTAATAACATACGGATATCTTCAAAATGTAAACCAGTAGTGGGCTCATCTAAGATATACATTGTTTTAGCTACACTGACCTTAGAAAGTTCCGTGGATAGTTTAACCCGCTGAGCTTCTCCGCCTGATAACGTTGTAGCTTGTTGACCTAAATGAATATAGCCTAATCCCACATCAGAGAGCGTTTGTAGTTTTTTCTTTATTAAAGGGATATTTTTAAAAAATTCCAAAGCATTTGTAACTGGTAAACCCAAAATATCTGCAATGGATTTTCCACGATATTTTATTTCCAGGGTTTCCCGGTTATATCGTTTACCTTCGCACACTTCACATGTTACATACACATCGGGTAAAAAATTCATTTCAATCTTAATAATCCCACCACCTTGGCAGGATTCACAACGACCTCCTCTTACATTGAATGAAAACCGACCAGGTTTATATCCTCTGATTTTTGATTCTGGTAGCTTAGCAAATAAATCACGAATGTGAGTAAAAACACCTGTATAGGTGGCCGGATTTGACCTAGGTGTACGACCTATAGGCTTCTGGTTAATCTCTATCACTTTATCCAACAATGTCGAACCATCTAAAGAATCATGTGGTAATGGATAGGCTCTGGAATTATTTAATTTCTTAGCAAGTATGGGAAATAAGGTTTCGTTTATTAGCGAGCTTTTACCACTACCAGACACACCAGTGACCACAATAAATCGACCTAATGGAAAATCCACATTTATTTTTTTAAGGTTATTTCCCGTAGCACCTTTCAAAGTTAAAAGTCCGGATTGAGCATTGCGCCGTAGTTTTGGGGTTTTGATCTCTTTTTTCCCAGATAAATATTGCCCAGTAAGCGAATTTTTCACATTAAGTAATTTTTTTGGCACACCAGCATAAATAACATTCCCCCCAGACTTGCCGGCTCCCGGTCCCAAATCTATAATATAATCAGACGCTTTCATTGTTTCTCGATCGTGTTCAACCACTATAATGGAATTCCCAATATCTCGAAGAGTTTTCAATGTTTTAAGTAATCGGTGATTATCCCTGGGGTGTAAACCAATAGATGGTTCATCCAAAACATATAGAACCCCCATAAGTTGAGAACCAATTTGAGTGGCCAAACGTATACGCTGTGCTTCACCCCCTGAAAGTGTAACAGCAGAACGTTCCAACGTGAGATAACTCAGGCCCACATTTATAAGAAAACTGAGTCGCTGATGGATCTCATTCAAGATTTGCCCTGCAATGGCCTTTTCCATTCTTGTTATAGAAAGTCCATTAAAAAAAGTCTGGAGTTCCGTGATAGACATAGCCGATAATTCTCCTATGTGTATTCCGCCAATCCTCACCCCTAGACTTTCTCTATTGAGCCTGGTCCCATGACATTTAGAGCAAGGACTCATGCTCATAAACTGTTCGATCCATTCCCGAATACCTGAAGATTTTGTTTGCTTGTAACGACGTACTAAATTGGGGATTGCTCCTTCCCAGCCACCAGTATAAGTACCGGTCCAACGTTCGGAGCTATACTGCATTTTAAATTTATTTTCGCCGGTTCCAAAAAGAAGAACCTGTCGCACATCTGAACTAAGCTTAATCCATGGAGTCGTAAAGTTGAACCCCAAATGCCGAGATAGACTTTTAAGAATGCTACCATACCAGTTTCCTCTTGGTTGTTCACCTAATGATGCAATGGCGCCTTGAATTAATGATTTATGTTTGTCTGGGACCAGAAGTTCCGGGTTTACTTCCATATGAGAACCAAGACCATCACATTTAGAACAAGCACCATAAGGAGAATTAAATGAGAACATTCGTGGTGTCAGTCCTTCCATGCTGACTTCACAATCAGGGCAGGAAAAATGTTCGCTGAAAAGATGTTCTTTATCTGGAAGCTCGTGAATAATCAATAATCCGTTACTAATTTTCAAAGCAAGTTCCACAGATTCTGTCAATCGTTCATGCATTGACTTTTTTAGGATTATCCGGTCTATCACTACTTCAATTGAATGTTTTTTATTTTTATTCAAAAGAATTTTATCATTGACTGTAAATATTTTTCCGTTAACGCGAATTCGCAAGAATCCCTTCCTGGAAATTCTTTCAATAACGCGTTTATGTTCGCCTTTCCTACCTCGTATCAAAGGGGAAAGAACATGAATTCTTGTTCCCACTTTGAATTTGTGGATTATATCTACAATCTGTTGAACCGTTTGTTTCTGAATTCGTTTTCCACATTTCCAGCAGTGTGGCAAGCCTATATGAGCAAAAAGTAAGCGCAAATAGTCATGAATTTCTGTAACTGTCCCTACGGTAGAGCGTGGATTGCGAGCGGTAGATTTTTGTTCGATAGAAATAGCAGGGGAAAGACCCTCGATAACATCCATATCGGGTTTTTCCATCAAACCTAAAAATTGTCTAGCGTATGATGATAAAGATTCTACATAACGACGTTGTCCTTCGGCATATATAGTATCAAAAGCCAGTGAAGATTTCCCCGAACCGGATAACCCTGTAATCACCACCAACTTATCACGAGGAATAGTAACATCAATATTTTTTAGATTGTGCTGTCGGGCACCTTTTATTATGATTTTATCATTAGGTCTGGTCATATAGAAAACTCCGATCGGAGGTCAAATTTTGTACATCCTTGAATTTACAGATACTACGAAACGTACACCAAAAACGATTTGCAATTATTCCTATACATGCTTTAAAGCGCTCTTTACTTGACTATCCCAATTATTTATGCCTACTTTGACATATGGGTTCATTAAAAAACCATATTCTTATATCTATGCCGCATATGGGGGATTCTTTTTTTGGGAAATCGGTGATTTTTATCTGTGAACACGATACTTCAGGGGCGATGGGTTTAATCATTAATAAACCTTTCAAGGAATCTAATCTAAATAACATATTTGAAAAGCTCTACGTTGATGATGATAGTCTGTTATCTTTATCAGAAGAAATCTATTTTGGTGGGCCTGTGCTTATAGAGAGGGGTATCATTCTGCATACTACTGACTATAAATCAGAAGGTACTGTTCGCATTTCTGATGAGTTTGCCATTACTAGCCAAAAAACCATATTGAAAGAATTGCAAAATCAATCGATTTCTCATTATAAACTCATTTTAGGACATGCCGGGTGGAGTTCGGGACAACTTGAAAGAGAGATAGAGAATGGTGACTGGTTATTACAATCCACAACACGAGATTTCGTGTTTAAAGTACCAGCAGATCAAATGTGGCCCCAGGCTGTAGGCTCTATTGGAGTAGACCTGGATCCTGTTTCAGGTATTGGTGGACAAGCATAGGATAAATCCTTATATATTTTAAATAATTACCTTGAAAATCCGCCCTTTTAAATTAGTTGTCCGCTTTATTTCTAACTGACATTAACGCATGAGAGCCTGGATGGTGGCGTTTGATTCTGCCAAGCGGTCACTTAAAAGCTTTACCACATAGGAGTGAAGCATTGTGGTTTTCTCTGGAGCTTCCAATTGCAACTTCTTAAAATTCTCCTTAGATAAATAGTATATCCGACAATCCACATCTGTTATTACGGAAGCAGATGCTTCTGATCCTAAGTACAAACTCACCTCTCCCACAACAGTCCCAGGTCCTAATGTTTTCAGGCGAATCTGTTCCCCTTTACCAGAATCCAGCCGCACTGTGATATGACCAGATTCTAG
>ERZ651768.141-NODE-141-length-50463-cov-5.694240_pt1 | contig 50463 bp, 49 predicted proteins | sample MGYA00514754_ERZ651768 | MGnify/ENA metagenome assembly ERZ651768
CGGAGCGGTTACAACCCGCTCGCGAGGCAGTGGTTTCTTGAAAAACGTGCAAGTGATTCCTCAAGACAATGCGCGCGGGAGTCGTGGTGGCGCCCGAAATCGTTCCCGGCGTGGCTAAAGCACGGGTATTATGGGCTGATGGACGCAACCGCTGACCCGGCCATTGTCGAAGAGATTAGCCAAATCTTTCACAAACACCGCCTGCCGCTGGAAACAGTCCAAGCGGAGGAATTCGCAGTATATCTGGCGTTGCTGGAGCGCTGGAACGCAGCAATTAACATAACGTCAATTCGCGATCGCCGCATCGCGATCGAACGGCATTTCGCTGAACCAGCCATGGCAATGTCACTACTTGGCGGAGCGGGACCGACCATTCTTTGTGCCGGATCTGGCGGAGGATTCCCGGGTCTTCCCTTCAAGATACTTGATTCGGGCCGTGAATGCCTTCTAGTAGAGGCAAATAATAAGAAGGCGAGCTTTATGCGAGAAGTTGTGGACGCGCTTGAACTCGAAGATGCTAGGGTAATCGAAGGCAGATTCGAGGAAAAACTCGCCTGCGGCGAACTGGAGCCAGCATCGGTTCATGTTTTGACCTCACGGGCTTGGACAGGGTGGAGTGGCTTGCTTGGCCTCGGCTCGTCTCTAATGGTACCGGGGGGTAGGGCCATTATATTCGTCGGCGAAGAAACTCTTCGTGCCCTGCGGCGTTACCTGTCGGCAGGCGCCCTGGATGTTCGCGCGACGCCTGATCCAGAGTGGGGACCGGCCGTGCACGCCGGGTGGACTATCCGGCGGATCCTGAACCTTCCACACCTCGACAACGGATATGCGGTTAGCCTAGAGATACCGCAAGATTAGGACAAGTGGGTCAGAGCAACCAACGTTTTTCCGCCTGACGGCCCACTAGGGAAGCCTAGAGGAATCGAGGAAACAGCGGAGGCAAACGTTTCACGTGGAACAAAGTGTTTATAGATGGCGACCGGTTGTTCCACGTGGAACAACCGGTCGCCATCTATGGAGCGTTCTGCTAATGTGCGCCCATGGCAAAGATCATCGCCATCGCCAACCAAAAAGGAGGCGTCGGTAAGACAACAACGGCGGTCAACTTGGCTGCCAACCTGGCCGCCGCCGAGTGGTCAACTCTGCTTATTGACCTCGACCCACAAGGCAATGCTACCAGTGGCCTGGGCATAACGGTTGACGATGAAACCCCGAGTAGCTACGAAGTTCTCCTCGGTACTGCGCCGGTGTCCGAAGCCGTGCAAACGGTCTATTTCGACAGTCTCGAATTGATACCGTCTGCCCGTCGGTTGGTCGGGGCTGAGGTCGAGCTGGTTGGATCCAATCACCGTGAGTTCCAGCTGAAACGCTCTCTAGAAGTGGCGCGCGAGCAGTATGATTTCATTCTGATCGATTGCGCTCCGTCGCTAGGACTCCTGACAGTAAATGCCCTAACCGCTGCGGATAGCACGTTGGTACCGATACAGTGTGAGTATTACGCACTCGAAGGTTTGACAGACCTTCTCGATACTATCGCGCGTGTGCGCACTGCGGTGAACCCGGGGCTGGCCGTCGAGGGGATTCTTCTGACCATGGCTGACGAACGCACGAACCTTTCACGGCAAGTCGAGGCTGAAGTGCGATCACACCTAGATGAACCGGTTTTCGATACGGTGATACCGCGTAACGTGAGGCTTGCGGAAGCACCGAGTCACATCAAGCCGATTAACCTATATGCTCCGCGCTCCACTGGCGCGCAGAGCTACCTATCCCTTATGCGTGAGGTTGTGAACCATGGAACGGAAGGCGCTCGGGCGGGGGCTTGAGGCCCTTTTGCCGCAGTCTCCGGCGGCCGAGGCGCCGCCACCAGGCATAGTCGTTACAGAAGAAAAGAGGCAAGAAACACCCGGAGGTTTAGCTGAAGTCGACATCGATCGCGTTCGGCCAAACCCGCGACAGCCGCGAGAAAGCTTCAACGAAGAAGCCCTTGAGAGCATGGCGGTGTCTCTACGTGACCGTGGGATGCTGCAGCCCCTCGTCGTTCGACGGGAGGGCGAGGGTTTTCAACTCATCGCCGGTGAACGACGGTGGCGCGCGGCTCAGCGGGCGGGATGGCATAGCGTCCCCGTTGTCATCCGGGAGGCAACAACACTGGAGGCCCTCGAGCTGGCGCTGATCGAGAATATTCAGCGAGAGGACCTCAACCCCCTTGAAGAAGCGCGTGCCTACGAGTTTCTTGCCAGCGAAGCGGGGCTCACACAGGAGCAAGTGGCGGAGCGGGTTGGCCGGGAGCGCAGCACGGTTGCGAACTACCTCCGATTGCTAGCATTGCCGGAGCGGGTCCAGGAACTATTGATTTCTGAGTCGTTGAGTATGGGGCACGCGCGGGCTCTGCTCGGCCTTAAAACACCGGGGGCGCAAATACGTCTGGCGGAGACAGTCGCATCGCATGGCTTGAGCGTTCGACAAACAGAAGCACGGGTGCGTACGGCGCGGCAAGAAGATTCAAAGGCTGCGGCAACCAACGAGCAAGATCCGGATACTCTCATGGCACAACAACGATTGGCACGAGCGCTGGGAGCGCCGGTGAAGATTCACGGCAAGGAAAAAGGACGGATCGAAGTTCGCTTTTCTTCACTGGAAGAGCTTGAGCGACTATACGAACAGTTGTTGAGTAGCACAGGAGGTAGCATCTGATGAATGACTTCGCCGGGGAACTTGACGGGCACCTCGCCGAAGGAACGCACATCAACGGCACGTTGAAGTTTGAGGGGACCGTGCAGATCGATGGACGTTTCGAGGGCAATGTGAAGTCGCGGGGGAAGTTGATCCTCGGTGCAACGGCCGAGGTGGACGCTGAAATCGTTGCGGGTGAACTTGAAATTCGGGGAACTTTTCGAGGCAATGTTCAGGTGAAAGAACGGCTCATGATTCGCACCGGCGGGATAGTAGACGCAAAGATCGTGACAGGGAGTCTCGCTATTGAGCCGGGTGCAACCTTTCGTGGTAACTGCGAGATGCCGGCACAGGGAACAGTGGGCCAGCGAGAAAAGGATGCCGAGACCAAGCCGCCTGCAAAGTCGGTGGAAGTCGGTCCGGGCACCGAGACTAGAGAGAACCCACGATGAATATAATAACGGTAAAGTACTGAATCTAAACGACTTATAAAGATATTGTGAAACGCGAGGGCGTTGGCCGCGCTTGATATCAGAGATAGTATAGAAGCAGGATCAGCGCCAGTAATATCGCGACCCACAAGGCCATACTGCCCGTCGGCCATGTTCGCTCGAGAACCCCTTGTGGCCCGTGATGGCGGTGGACCGTCTGCAATGTGGCGGTCGCACGTCGGCCGAGCTGATCGAGTATTCCCGTCCACAAGCGGGCAAACGCGCGCGTGACCGGCCCAAACATCCTCGGCACGAGTCGACGGACAATCCAATCGCTGTCTAAATTGACAGACCTAAGCTCGGGGGGGTACAAGCCGACCCAATTTAACCAAGCGAATGCAACGGCGGACCAAAACAGAAGTTGCAGCTGGGTAATGACGTGGGTGACCGTGTACGGTTCGTAGTCGACAGGAAACGGCAAAATGTTGTAAAGCACGCCTGGGAAGACACCAATCCCGATGCACAAGGAAGCTGCCAAGCCCATGGCTATCAGCATGTTTCGTGGGGCCTCCTTGCAGCGAATTCCAGAGTCGTGTCCGAAGAAAGCAAAATAGGGAATCTTGATACCGGAATGATGGAATACGCCCGCGGAGGCGAACAATAGGACGAAATAAACAAAGGCGTAGTGATTCTCAGCGGTTGCCGAAAGGATCATTGACTTGGTGGCAAAAGCGCTGAAGAGAGGGAAAGCAGAGATCGAAGCAGCACCCACGATACAGAAGGTGGCCGTCCATGGCATGGATTTGTATAGGCCGCCGAGCTCGGAGCCTTTTACTGTGCCCGTGCGCAGCAGCACCGCGCCCATCGACATGAACAGCACACCCTTGAAAAGAATGTCAGCAAAAGCGTGTGCCACAGCCCCATTAAGGGCCAGTTCTGTACCGATGCCAACACCGACGACCATAAAACCTAGCTGGTTGTTCATGCTGTAGGTAAGTACTCGCCGAAGGTCATTGACGATTACGGCGTAGAAAATTGGGAAAGCGGCCATCATGGCCCCAATCCAAATCAGCTGTTCGGTCCCGGGGAAGCCTCGCGCCAGCGCGTAGACGGCCATCTTGGTTGTGAAAGAACTGAGAAACACTGTTCCGGTCACGGTAGCTTCCGGGTACGCGTCTTCCAGCCAATTGTGTAACAGAGGGAAGGCGCACTTGATGCCGAAGGCGATCAAAATCAACGTACCACCCATGCTGTTGATCCCGAGATAGTCGAACGCAAGAGACCCGGTTTGATAGAAATGCGCCAGCGTTCCCGCAAGAAGTAGCACGCCGGATGCTATCTGGAAGATTAAATACCGCATACCGGCTCGATATGAGCGGTCGCTACGGCGTGCCCAGATCAAGAAGACAGAGGAGATTGCCGCGATCTCCCAGTAAACGAAAAGCGTGATCAGATCGCCTGCGAAAACTGCGCCGATGGCACTTCCCGCGTAGACGAACGCAGCAACGTGTTGGCCACAGTCCTTTACTCGGAGAGCGAAGATCATGCCGAGAAACGCCGCGATGTGAAAGATGTAACCGAACACAAGGCTCAGCGGATCCACACGCACAGGTGTTAGGGAGTAATCGAAGATAGAGACTTGCAGGAGCTCCCCGTGCGGCAGCAACAGTAATTGAAGGAAGCCGAGCGCCGGCAGAAGTAGCATGTAGGCTGAGCGTAAGCGCCCACGAAAAAGCGGGACCAGCAGCCCCCCAAAGATCAAAAGCCAACCAGGCGGGAAACTATCGATCATAGTAATCCTCGTCCCGGCCCACGATCTTGCGTAGCTGCTTGGCCGCTAGCACTAGTAATACACAGGAGACAAAGCCATAAAAACCGAAAAACCCAAGAAAACCCTCGACAGGAAACTCGATATGCTTTTCGTAAAAGAGATCAGCTGCAACTAGAAGGGCGCAGAGGATCCAAAGGCTGCGGTATATTTTTTTGACATTCCCCGGGTCGTCGAGCCAGTATTTTTTGTCGCTTTGCGCAGGATCCACTACGTTGGCGCTAGAGCGATGCTCGTGGCTGTCAGTGTTGGCGTTTTCTGGCATGGTGCGTTATGGGTTCACGTTCACGATGGGAGTTAGCAGCTGGTAGAGGGTATCCGCGAAGAAGAAGAGGGCGAGGCACCCTGCTGCCGTTACGCAGAGCGCTACCAGGCAGAAACCGGGGGCTTCGTTAATCGAAGATCCGTCCTTTGCCCTTACCTCATGACCCTGGTGTGCGGCCGCGCTGCTCGGCCCTGTCTCTGGAGCGGCGACGAAGAAAGCCCTTGCTACCACCGGCATCAGGTACGCGACGTTCAACAGCGAGCTGATAATTAGAACCGCAATGAAGATGGTTTTCTCTGCTTCAAGCGCGCCGAGGACCAGGAACCACTTGCTCCACGAACCCCCGAATGGTGGCAGGCCGATAACGCTGAGCGAGCCGACGAAGAAGGCCATCATAGTGATTGGCATGGTGCGACCTATGCCGTTCATGTCGCTAATTTCCGTCTTGTGTGCAGCGACGTAGATCGCTCCGGCACAGAAAAAGAGGGTGATTTTGCCAAACGCATGCATGGCGATATGCATGCTACCGCCGAGGACTCCAGCACTAGTGGCCAAAGCAGCTCCAAGAACGATGTAAGAGAGCTGACTTATCGTCGAGTAGGCGAGTCGTGCTTTCAAGTTGTCTTTTGTGAGCGCGACGAGTGATGCGGCGATGATGGTGAACGCAGCAACGTACATTAGCCAGTCACTCAGTCCGGTATCGTGCAAGAGATCGATGCCAAAGATGTAGACAACGATTTTCATGACCGTAAAGACGCCCGCCTTTACCACTGCCACAGCGTGCAGGAGAGCGCTGACTGGAGTTGGAGCGACCATCGCGGCTGGGAGCCAGCGGTGAAATGGCATCAAAGCCGCCTTGCCGGTGCCAAAGGCGAACAGCGCCAACAATATGCCGAGGACCCAGTTGTCAGCACGCCCCGCCAGGATACCGCCGGGGCGAAAGTCGAGCGTTCCGGCCAGATGCCAGGTCCAGATGGTCGCTAACAGCAAGAACCCCACCGAAGTACCGATCAGTATTCCCAGATACACTCTGCCAGCGCGCATCGCATTTTCGGTGCGGTGGTGGGTAACGAGAGGGTAGGTTGAGAGGGTTAGAATCTCGTAAAACACGAAGAGCGTAAGTAAGTTCGCAGCCATCGCTACACCCATCGCGGCGGAGATGGCGATTGCGAAGCAGGCGTAGAAACGGGTTTGGTCTTTTTCGTGATGTCCGCGCATGTAGCCGATCGCGTAAGTCGTTGTAACGATCCAAAGACCAGAGGCAACGAGCGCGAACAACATGCCAAGTGGTTCTAACCTGAAGGCTAGCCACAGGCCGCTCATCACCTCGACCAGTTGCGCCTCGGGACGAGCACCCGACTGAACGTCGGGGAGAAGCGACAGAACCACGCCGAAAAGAGTGCCACCGGTAATCAAGCTCGCCGCCTCGCGCGCATTTGGCCAGCGGCGCAGGGAGACGACCAGCAGGGCCCCGATCAGGGGCAGGGCCACGGCCACACAGACAGCAGTTGAGGGATTCACGAGGCCACCCTGAGAAGCGACTCTGCAGCTTGGCGTGCGATACCCGCCGTAAACTCCGTTGTGATACCGAAGTAAAAGATCGCTACTACCAGAGCCCATACTGGGATCAGCATCGCAAGCGGGGCCTCACGCACCGAGCCTTCTCCCTCGACCGCTGATGGTGCCTCGAAATAGGCGACTTCAACGACACGCCAAATGTAGACGGCGGCGAGAAGGGAGCTGAACAAAACTACCGCGGCCACGGGCCACAGGCCTCGTTCTAGAGCTGCCACGACCAGGTACCATTTCGAGATAAATCCAACCGTCATCGGTACCCCGATGAGGCTGAGCCCACCGGCGACGAACGCGGCCATCGTCCAGGGCATAGTGCGCCCAAGGCCACGCATTTCGTCGATGTGGTCGGCACCGCAACGGTAGACAATGCATCCCAGGGCAAGGAACAGTGCACATTTCATCAGGCCATGATTGAAAAGATGCACGATTCCCCCGGTCAAACCGTTCACGGAGGCGAAGCTAATTCCTAACACCATGTAGCCGATTTGCGCGACGCTCGAGTACGCAAGCATACGTTTGATGTTGTTTTGAAAGATCGCAACTAGCGAGGCGGTCACGATTCCGACTAGAGCCAATGGCATCAAGAAGATCCACAGCTGCATCCTGTCGAAAGCGAATTCATACCCGAAGACGGTGAAAAAAAACCGTAGTAGCAGGTAAACCGAAACCTTAGTGGCTGTCGCCGCGAGAAACGCGGTTACTGCAGATGGTGCGTATGCGTATGCGTTAGGCAGCCAAAGGTGAAGCGGGAACAAAGCCATCTTCAGACTGACGCCAACCACAAGGAATCCGAACGCAACGATTACTGTCCGGGTGTCGAGCACTTCGGGAAGACGCTCAGCCAAGTCCGCCATGTTGAGCGTACCGGTCATTATGTACAGCAAGCCAATGCCGATGAGTATGAACGTTGCCCCGAGAGTTCCCATCACCAGGTAGGAATAGGCTGCGGTAAGAGCGCGCCGATCTTGCCCCAAGCTGATGAGCACATACGAAGACAAAGCTGAGATCTCGAGAAACACGAACACGTTGAACATATCGCCGGTGACGGCAATTCCGAGAAGCCCAGTAAGGCACAGCAGGTACGCACAGTAGAAGAGGTAATGGCGCTCGTAACGCGGCAGTTCAACGGAGATGCTTGACGGTGACCAAGTTGCTACCACAGCGCCGATACCGGAAACGAGAACAAGGACGAATGCGTTGAGAACGTCGACTCGATATTCGATGCCAAATGGGGGAGGCCAGCCGCCTAGCTCATAGGAGATTACTCCCTGGCGCAACACCGCAGACATCAGTGCCACCGAAACTGCGAAAGTGACCCAAGTCACCACGATTGCCAGTGTTGTGACTATCAAACGGTTCCGCAGGAGGAGACACAGCACCGCAGCAACCAGCGGAAGTAGGACCTGTAGTATCGGCAGGTGGTTATCGATCAAGCCTCTACATCCTCAAGATGGATCTCGGGCTCTTCGATCGTTCCATACGCTTCATTTATACGAACGATTAGCCCCAAGGCGACGGCGGTGGTAGCTACACCGACGACGATAGCGGTGAGTATGAGGACTCCCGGGAGAGGATTCGAATATATATCGATACCCTCTGCCAGGATTGGTGCCGACCCCCCATCGACTTTGCCGGCCGAAATGAACAGGAGGAACACGGAGGTCTGGAAAATGTTCAACCCGATGACTTTTTTTATGAGGTTGTCGCGCGCAACGACGATGTAAAAGCCGGTCATCATCAGAACGACCACGACCCAGTAATTGTAGAGTCCGATGGTTTCCATCATCAGCCGCGCACCACCTCACCGAAGCCGTAAAATACAGTGAGCATTACCCCGGCCACTGTGGTGCCAACGCCGAGTTCGACCAGCAGAATCCCGAGATGCTGTCCGTGTACAGGGTCGTGTTCCAGCACCCCGTATTCGAGGAAAACACCCCCCTTGAGAATCGTTACGATACCAACACCGATGTACAGCAGAAGACCCAGCGGCACCAATAAATTCACGACCCAAGGGCGGACGGCCCGCTGGGCGTCCGCCAGATCGAAGATGAGTGCGTAAAGGATGACTGCGGCGGCGAAGATGACGCCAGCTTGAAACCCGCCTCCAGGGCCGTAGTCCCCGTGCCACTGGACATAGAGAGCGTACAGAAGTATGTAGGGGATCAGCAGTTTGGCGACGACGCGAGGGACAACTTGGTCTTTCATGGCGCCGCCCCCCTTGTTGTCTTCGGCGTGCCCGGGCGTCGCCTGCGGGCGCCACCGAGCAAGATCATAACGCCAACGCCGGCGGTGAGAATGACGGCAGTTTCCCCCAGAGTGTCATAACCGCGGTAGCTTGCTAGAACGGCGGTTACAAGGTTAGGAACCTCGATCTCGTGTTGCGAGTCCTCGATGTAGCGGGGCGCTACATGCAGGTTAGCTGGTGCCTCGGGGTCGCCCAGGCGCGGCAAGTCGATTGTCCCGTACACTAAGATAGCGCCGGTGACCACAACCACGACAAGCGGCAACAGGCGGCGCGCTTGAAGCAGAGAAAAGCGTGGCGCGCGCTCGGGCTGCTTTTCCTCGCTCGTAGTCAAAGAGAGCGTGACCAATATCAGCACGGTTGAAATCCCGGCGCCTACAGATGCTTCGGTAAAGGCCACGTCCGGTTGGTCGAGAACGCTCATCCAGCATGCTCCAAGCAAACTATAGATGCCAGCCAAAATGGCGGCCGAAAAGAGCCCCCTCAATCTAGCAATTCTGATAGCAGTGAAGACCAAAAGGGCGAGAAGCACGAAGTCGATAACCGAGCTCATTCCTGGCCATCCTGTCTTCCGAGTACAGGGTCAAGTCCCCGGGTGTACGCGGCGTGGGCAATTGCGTGGGTTGCGGTTGGACTGGTGATCAAGACAAAGAACAAAACAAACAGGAGTTTAACGGTCACCAGTGAAAAGCCCGCTTGCAGCATCAGTCCAGCCAATATGAGGCCCGCACCGAGGGTGTCAATGATTCCAGCCCCATGCAGGCGGGCGTAAAAATCGGGAAGTCGCAGCAAGCCAATCGCCCCCGTAACACAGAAGAAGGACCCCCCGACCAGCAGCACCCAAGAGAGAGTGTCAACCCACTGCATGGCTAGTTGGCCGTGTCCTCGGAGGGGTCGCTCCGGTTGGTTTCAGCAAGGTCGCCATACTTGAAGTACTTCAGTACGGCGATCGTGCCAATGAAATTGATTAAGGCATACACGAGCGCTAGATCGAGAAAATCTGGGCGCCCGTTGAGAAAACCGAGAACCGAAATGAACAACACAGTGCTTGTTCCGAACGAATTCACCGCCATGACGCGGTCGAAGACCGTTGGACCAAGCGCTCCCCGGGACAATGCCAAGGCCATCGTTGCTAGGATCGCGCTCATCGCAACAGCGAACATCAATGGGAACCTTCCAAATGGGTGACGCGGCCATCCATCTCCCCGTTTTCCACCCCTTCCGCAGCTTCTTGCGTCAGCGCATGCACGGCGATGGTCGTTTCGTCCACGGTGACAGACACAGTCCCCGGGGTAAGAGTTATCGAGTTGGCATAAATAACGCGGCCGATCTCCGAAGACTGGCTCGCGGGAACCACGATCATGTTCGGGCTGATCAGCATCCGCGGACTGAGGATACGGCGGGCAACGTCAATGTTGGCTTTGACAATCTCCCAGGCAAGCCACGGAATGTAAGCTAGAGTTCGAAACGTTGTGAGCTGGAGCGGCGCCCCTTCTGAATCGATGATTTCCATCCGCCAAGCGATAAAGATCACCAAACCAGTCGAGAGCATGCCCATTACTGCCAACAATGGTTCGAAATGATCTCCCCACGGCCAAGAGAGCCCCGACCACAGGGTCCAAGCTCCCAGGAGGAGAAGATACAAGGTGATGATGTGTCTCATGTCAGTTCGTCAATGTGCCGCGCGCCGCGCTTCGACAGCGAAAATGACGTGCCCCTAGGGGCCGCGAGAGGCCATATACTGGCATCGGCTTGCTTGTTGCTCAAGTTTTCTGCCGCTTCTCTACATTCCGTTGGCTATTTGCAAGCTTGGGGGCTGCTTGCCGCGATTCAGAGGTGGCGCTAGAATTTGGAAGAAGCGCCTTCGTGTCTTCCCCGAGCGTCATCTCAACCTAACGAAACCCGTCCGCCCCGCTCGCCTGACTCATAATGGAGAATTTTCCACACCTGCCGACGCTCCTTTCTGTCGGCGCCGCGGTCGTTTTTGTGATGCTGGTTTTGAACCAGTTTCTCTTCAAGCCATTGCGGACCATAATTGACGAGCGCGAGCGTCGCACTACGCACGCGCAGGAGGAGCTTGAAGCGGCCAACATTTTGCAAGCGGAGCGTCTCGACCAGATCGAAAATCGTCTGAAGGAGGCACGCCGAGAAGCTCACGACATCCGGGATACCGCGCAACGCGCGGGACGGGCCGAGCGCGATGAACGGATGATGGAAGCGCGGAAGGCCGCTCAAGACATCGTTGAGAAGGCTAGAGAAGAGCTCGCCGCGGACGTTGAAATCGCTCACAAAGATCTTGAATCCGAAGCCGAACGGCTGTCTCAACTGATTGCCGAACAGGTACTAGGGCGCCCAGTTGGCTCCGAGGGGGGGAAGTAACTGATGTTTACCAGCCACCCTATGCAGCCGTCACAGTTAATCGTTGGACTAGCCTTCTTTATTTCAATTATGGCTCCGATTACGGGCTCCGCTGGCACGTATTCTGTGCAAGAACCGGCCGAACACACCGTTGTTCAAGAAGCCGACGCGCAGCACGCGGAAGAAGAAGCTCATGGGCCCGAGGCCAAGCCTTGGTTCTACTGGCCAGCAAAATGGTTCAATTTTGTCGCCCTTTGCGGCCTCTTGTACTGGGTGCTGGTCGTTCCGCCAGGTGTAATACGGGACATATTTTCGTTTCCTGGGCTGAAAGTGATTCTTGCCGACCGGGCGGCAAGCATTTTTGTTGCACGCGACCTGGCTGTACAGCAATCTGAAGAGGCGACCCGGGTGCTTTCCGGGTCGGAACAACGCCTGTCCAAAATCGACGAAGAAGTTGCCACTCTTGTAGAGGAGGCACATCGAGATGCTGAGCGTGAAAAGGGGCGTGCTTTGGAGGGCGGCAAGCGACAGGCCGAAAGAATCATCGAGGTGACTGAACGCGAGGTAAATAACGAACGAGTTGGCGCCAACCGAGAACTAAGAACCTTTGTGGCGGACCTCGCCGTCAATATGGCGGCAACGAATTTGGCTGATCAGCTAACCCCAGACGACCATAACGAGCTTATTCGCGATTACCTGTCGCGCTTAGGCAAAAGCATGGCTTGAGGGAGGAGATAATATGCTCAGCCACGCTATAGCGCGCCGTTACGCGAAGGGACTTCTCGAAGCAGTTGCCGTGATTGCCGCTGGTCGCGAGACTGATATCAAAGAGGACCTAGCCAGCCTTGTTGAGGCGATTGATGGTCACGACGGGCTCAAACTGCTTATCATGATGAATCCCGCCGTTTCAGTCCAGCACAAAACAGCAATATTAGGGAAGATAATGGAAGCTATTGGGCTTGATGCGACATCAAGGCGGTTTGTCGATGTCCTGGCCGAAAAAGAACGGCTTGATCACCTATCGTTGATTTCCGACGTGTATGCAGAGCTCGTTGACGAGAAGTCTGGCGTCGTGAACGCAGAGATTACTACCGCGGCGCCATTGGACCCCGGACAGGTCGCACAGCTCGAGAAGAGCCTGCACGAGGCTACCGGAGGTGAAGTTCGTATCTCTCGAAAGACCGACCCACAGCTTCTCGGAGGCGTGGTAACCCAGATCGGTGACGTCGTTTATGACGGGAGCCTTCAGGGCCAACTCGCACGCATCCGGGAGTTATTGGAGTCTACCTAGACAAGGAAACCTGACAGATGCAGATCAAGGCGGAAGAAATCTCGAGCATCATACGGCAGCAGATCGCCGGGTACGAAACCGAGATCAATATTCAGGAAGTCGGCACCGTCATATCGGTAGGAGACGGGGTCGCACGTATTTATGGGTTGGAGCGCTGCATGGCGTTGGAGCTCGTTGAATTCCCAGGAAATGTTTTCGGCGTTGCCCTCAACCTTGAAGAGGACAACGTTGGCGCTGTGCTCCTAAGCGATTCAACACTCGTCAAAGAAGGGGACATGGTCAAGCGTACCGAGCGGGTAATCCAGGTGCCTGTCGGCGAGGCACTGCTGGGCCGCGTCGTTACTCCACTAGGGGAGCCAGTTGATGGTCAGGGCCCCGTGAATGCCTCCGAGTTCGGGGCTATGGAGCGCATCGCTCCTGGGGTTGTGGCCCGGCAACCGGTGCATGAGCCGCTCCAGACGGGTATTAAGTCGATCGACTCAATGATTCCCATCGGCCGAGGCCAGCGGGAGCTGATCATTGGCGACCGGCAGACCGGCAAAACGGCAGTAGCCCTCGACACCATTATCAACCAAAAGACAACCGACGTTTATTGCATTTACGTTGCTATTGGCCAGAAAGAATCTACTGTGGCGCGTGCTGTCGAGGAATTGAAGAATGCTGGCGCTCTCGACTACACGATTGTCGTTGATGCCTCGGCGTCAACGCCAGCGGCCGTTCAGTGGATGGCGCCCTTCGCAGGCTGCGCAATGGGCGAATGGTTTCGTGACAATGGGAAGCACGCTTTAGTGATCTATGACGACCTTTCCAAGCACGCCAACGCCTATCGTGAGATGTCGTTATTGCTGCGCCGCCCACCAGGCCGCGAAGCCTATCCGGGAGACGTTTTCTACCTGCACTCACGTTTGCTGGAACGCGCGGCAAAAGTCAATGATGAGCTTGGAGCTGGCTCGCTGACGGCACTACCAGTCATCGAGACACAAGCGGGTGACGTTTCCGCGTACGTTCCAACCAACGTTATCTCCATTACCGACGGGCAGATTTATCTCGAGACCGACCTGTTTCACCAAGGAGTGCGGCCAGCCGTGAACGCCGGGCTGTCGGTATCACGGGTGGGCGGAGCCGCTCAGACCAAAGCAATGAAGCAGGTTGCTGGATCACTTCGCCTGGAACTGGCGCAGTTTCGTGAACTCGCCGCGTTTGCGCAGTTTGGCTCGGACCTTGACGTTTCGACCCAGAGACAATTGTCGCGTGGTGAACGGCTTACTGAGATCCTCAAGCAGGATCAGTATCAGCCGCTTCGCGTTGCGCAGCAGACTGCCATTATATTTGCTGGCACAAGAGGTTTCCTTGACGATATCGAAGTCTCGCGGGTAAGAGACTTTGAGCAGGGATTTTACCAACACGTTGACGTTAACGATTCGAGCTTGTGGGATGACATCGAAACTGCTGGGGAGCTTGATAAGAACCTTGAGGACCGTCTCGGCAGAACGCTAGACGACTACAAGTCGCAGGCTGAGGTCGTGGCCGATGATGGGGAGGAGTAAACGCCCGCTCACCTGTTCCTGAGGGGCTAAATCTAATCAATGGCGACTCTTCTAGATCTCAGGCGTCGTGTTCGCTCAGTAAGGAACATCCGGCAGATCACTCGTGCCATGCGCATGGTGGCAGCGGCTAAGCTTCGACGTACCCAGGACCGTATCATTAGCTCGCGGCCTTACTCGGACAAGACGTGGGCGGTGATGAATGGCTTGGCGGAGCGTGCTGAGAACAGGGACCATCCATTGCTGCGACGTGCGGAGCACCAGCAACATGTCACGGTCCTGGTGATCTCTTCTGACAAAGGCATGTGTGGGTCTTTTAACACGCACATCCTGCGGCGGGCTGACACGGCGCTACAAAGCTGGCAAGACCAGGCGGTTCAACTGGCGCTTGTTGGACGCAAGGCTCACGGTTACTACAGGAAACAGGATTGGACGATCGGCGAATATTGGCTCGATCTGCTTAAGGAAGTTACCTTTGGCGACGCTGCATTGGTGGCCGAGTATCTGATTGATGAATTCACGAGCGGTCGCACCGACGCGGTCTACGTTATCTACAACGAATTCAAATCGGTGATCCGACAGGAAGTCGTCGTGGAGCCTTTGTTGCCGGTTGTTGGCCTCAGGTTCCCGGAAGAAAAGATTAGCGCGCGCGAGGCGGCCCGCTATGTCGCGGAGTATCAGACGGGTGCAGGCCAAGCGCTGGACGACACGTTCGAAGGGCTTTCCGGTGAGATTCAAACACTTTCTGATATCTGGTCGGAGGGGGAAAACGCTGCCCAGGGGGCAGCCAACATGGAGCCAGTGGAGCTGTCTGACTACATCTACGAACCTGATCCTGAAACGATTCTCGGAAACTTGCTTCCACGTCACGTGGAAGTACAAGTATTTCGCGCCATGCTGGAATCGATCTCATCAGAGCACGCTGCTCGAATGACGGCAATGGCGAACGCTTCGCGTAACGCCGATGAACTTATAGATGACCTCACATTGACCATGAACAAGATCCGCCAAGAGGAGATCACGACCGAGATCCTCGAAGTCGTCGGCGGAGCCGAAGCACTGAAGTAGGAGACCCACACTATGTCTAGCCCTGAACAAACGGACGTCGACGAACGAGTTGGCAAAGTCCTTGCCGTAGTAGGCCCGGTCGTCGACGTTGAGTTTTCGACAGAGGACCTGCCGCCGATATACCAAGCATTGAGGATTTCGGACGAAGCCGTTCTCTCATCCGAGAAAGTTGATCTTATTGTCGAAGTGGCCCAGCATTTAGGCGAGAATCGCGTCCGGTGCGTTTCGATGCAATCTACGGACGGCCTCGTTCGTGGCATGGACGCCGTTGATACTGGTGGTCCGATCACGACCCCGGTCGGTGACGCCACACTCGGTCGGGTCCTCAACGTTATTGGTGAACCAGTAGACGGCCTTGGCCCGGTCGAAGCCGAGGAACGTTGGCCGATTCATCGCCATGCCCCCGGTTTTGACGAACAGGCCACCGAAACTGAACAATTCGAGACCGGCATAAAAGTCATCGACTTGCTGGTGCCGTTCAAAAAGGGCGGGAAGATCGGGTTTTTTGGCGGCGCAGGTGTCGGCAAGACCGTTTTGATCATGGAGCTGATCAATAACGTTGCAAAGCAGCACGGTGGCTATTCAGTGTTTGCTGGGGTTGGTGAACGGACCCGCGAAGGCAACGATTTGTGGCTCGAGATGAAAGAGTCTGGGGTTATCAGCCAAACCTCGCTAATCTTCGGGCAGATGACAGAACCCCCTGGTGCCCGCCTGAGAGTCGCCCTAACTGGCGTCACCGTGGCGGAGTATTTCCGTGACCAAGGTGGGCAGGACGTGCTGTTGTTTATAGACAACATCTTTCGCTTTACCCAGGCAGGATCGGAAGTTTCAGCACTACTCGGTCGTATGCCCTCCGCGGTTGGCTACCAGCCCAATCTGGCAACTGAACTTGGGGAGTTGCAGGAGCGCATAACTGCGACCAAGACCGGTTCGGTCACATCGATTCAAGCAATTTATGTCCCAGCAGACGATTTTACCGATCCGGCTCCAGCGACCACCTTCGCGCACCTTGACGCTAACGTGAACCTGGCACGCGCACTTACCGAGATCGGCATCTATCCAGCGGTCGACCCGCTCGACTCGACCTCACAGCTCATCGACCCGCGTGTGATTAGTGACGAGCATTACGCTGTTGCTCGTGATGTGCGGCGAATCCTCCAACGCTACAAGGACCTCCAGGACATCATTGCGATCCTCGGGATGGAGGAGCTTTCCGACGAGGACAAGGTTATCGTCAACCGCGCGCGTCGAATGCAACGATTCCTGTCACAACCGTTCTTCGTAGCGGAGAATTTCACTGGGATGCAAGGCAGGTACGTCACACTCGCTGACACAATTCGAGGTTTTCAGGAGATTATTAACGGCGAGCACGACGACCTGCCAGAACAAGCTTTCCTTATGGTTGGTAGCATCGAAGAAGCACGTGAAAAAGGCGAAAAAATCGCGAAGGAAACCGGTCAAAGTACTGAAGTACGTGAGGCGCTGGCTGAAGCCGACGCGTTGGCTGAAGCTGAACACGATCCGCAAGTGGTGGAGTAACGATCTATGCCTGAGGCCGGACAAAATAGCGCCATTACGACTGACTTTTTGCTTGAAGTCGTTACGCCAGAGCGGCAGGTTGTTGCTGAGCGAGTCGATTCCGTGCGGGCACCGGGCAGCGTTGGCGAGTTTGGCGTCCTCCCGAGCCACGAGCGCCTTATCACCAGTCTGGATACCGGGATGCTACGCTATCGCACCGTTGGCACCAGCGAATGGGCTGAACTGGCGGTTTCGTCGGGGTTGGTCGAGGTTCTCCCGGATCGCGTCATTGTTCTGGCACAGACCGCTGAGACGGCACAGGACATTGACATAGTTCGTGCGGAAGCAGCTTTGCAACGTGCCCGAGACCGGCTCAAGAACCCCGAGGATGCGACTGATGTCGATCGCGCCCTCGAAGCCTTGAAGCGGTCCACGATGCGTCTGGAAACTGCGCGAGGAAATACCAGAGAAAATTGAGACAGGGAAATTCAGTTCGCGCCATTAACCCCTGGGTGGTTGCATGAAAGGACGGCCAGCGGTCAAATAGGGAGACCGCCTGGAAGGAAAAGACAATGAAAACTCTCAATAAACGGGCCGCAATGTTGACGCTTGCCGTTGTTGGCATGGCTGGCTGCGGGGAAGTTTCCGAGGTTCAACTCGGAGCACTTCTTTCGCTGGAGGGACGTGCATCGTCTTATGGACAGTCGATCCAACGTGGCATCGAAGTTGCGGTAGATCGGGTCAACGCGGCTGGGGGTGTCGACGTTGGTGGGAATGGGACCAGAGTCCCATTTTCAGTCATCGTCCGTGATGTTCAGAGCGACCCTCAAATTGGGACGCAATTGGCGCAAGAATTCATCGACCTAGGGCTTCCCGCGGTGATCGGATCGGACAGTAGCGCTGTAACGCTGGCGATCGCTGACCTGTTTCAGCAGTCCGAGGTTGTATTGATTTCGCCGGCATCGTCGACTCTGGCGCTCAACGACAAGGGAGATTACATATTCCGCAACTACCCGAGCGAATATTTCGAGGCTGTAACACTGGCGAACTACATTTATAACGTCGCCGGAATCCGCAAGGTGCACGTCGTTAGAAGCCAGAGCGAGTTTGGCCTCGGCAATGCGTTCATCGCGCGGTTCCGTACGCTCGGTGGTGGTGTGGAGGCCCAGGTTTCGTTTCCGGCAGATCAGCCAGAAGCACTCATAGGGGCAGACATCGAAGATCTGGCCGCCACTGACGCCGATGGCATCTACATAGCCGGGTACTCCGATGAAACTGCAGCCACCGCGAGAGTGTTGCGCGATGCGGGCATAGAACTTCCACTGTTCGGGACTGGCGCCATTCTCCCCGATGAGCTCGTGGAGGTGGGCGGTGACGTGGTCGAGGGTTTGGTATATCCGATGGTCACGTTCGACGCTGAGGAAGATGTAACTGCAGAATTCATAGCTGCGTACCGCAACAAGTTTGGGGACGACCCCAACGTATACGCGGCGCACGGTTACGACGCCACACTCATCATTGTGCAGGCGATCGAACAGGAAGGCCCCACCGCTAGCAACATCTCGTTCTATATGAACGCAATGAACCCTTTCCCCGGGGCAGCCGGAAGCACCAAATTTGACGCAGATGGCAACGCCGAAAAGTCTCATCGCATATGGGCCATCGAAGAGGGGGAGGCGGTCCAGAAGACGGCGAGGAACCAGAACCATCCCTAGACGGTTAGATGGTTTTGGGGATGGACTTCTAGCCAGGTAGACAAGAGACTCCGCAGGTGAACCGTTCGGCTCACAGGCGTTTAACAGATGACAACAACATCTACACATGCGACGTGTGTAGAATCCACAATTAGTCAACAGAGTTTTCCGCGAAGCTAAAGCCTTTTTTCAGCAGCAAATACACAGGTGTTCCTCCGGGGTTGGGCCGTTTCCGGAGGTTTTCGAACAGTTTTCCCTTCGCGTGGCTTGCCTTTTCCACCCCTGATGCACAGGCTCTAGCAGGTCCCTGAACAGGTTTTCCGCAACCGACGCACAAGTTTATGCGACCCTTTTCCACCGACTTGTGCACAGCCGACCCATACTGATATCCACAGATGAAACACGGACTACACAACCTGTTCCGTCATCGCGTAGTGATTCAGAGCTTGGTGACGCGAGAGCTAAAGGCACGCTACCGTGGCTCGGTAGGCGGTTATCTGTGGTCGTTTCTCAACCCGCTCTTGCTTCTCTTGGTCTACACGATCGTCTTTACGACCGTGTTCACGCCGCCACGGGCCCAGGGCGCTGACACCGACCCTTATCCGCTGTTTATGTTCTGTGGATTACTGCCGTGGGCATGGTTTGCGGCGTCGCTTACGGACGCCTCTAATTCTTTGATCGCAGGTGGCAACCTGATAAAGAAGTTAATTTTCCCCGCTGAGATCCTGCCGGTTGTCAGTGTGCTAGCCAACGGTGTCCACTATCTTCTGGGGTTGCCGATCTATCTTTGCTTCTGGATTGTTTATAAGCCAGATGGGGTAGGTGTGCACCTTTTGTGGCTGCCGCTCGTGATCCTTACCCAGTTGGTCCTGTCGCTAGGCCTCGGACTGATCCTGTCCGCGCTCGCTGTACACTTCCGCGATATTCGGGACATTCTCGCCAACACACTGACGCTGTGGTTCTTCCTTACACCGATTATCTATTCCCGTCAGTTCATCCGGAACATGGCGGAAGGGGAAGGTGCTAGCTGGGTCCCAAAGGTCATTTCGCAGGTGCTCGATCTAAACCCCATGACCCACATCATGAACGGTTACCATCTGTCTATCTTCGAGGGCACGTTGATCAACTGGAAGCGACTGCCGGTGACGATGGTCGTGGCCTTCCTAATCCTGATGGCAGGCTACTGGTTTTTCGATCGTTTGCGCGATTCTTTTCCGGAGGAGGTTTGATGATTCCAGTGGGGAAGCACTTGCGCCCGGGAACATGGTGATGGCGGGGTCGGTTGTGCGAGTCGAGAACGTTGACAAGCTGTACCGAAAGGTAGCGCACGCACATCGTTTTCTCACTCTCAAGAGCGCGATTCTTGGCGGCGACCTGTTCAAAGCACTGTCGCCGGGTGAGGTGTTTACTGCACTTGACGGGGTCAGCCTAGACATCGCTCGAGGTGAAACCCTGGGTGTGATCGGTAGCAACGGTGCTGGCAAGAGCACTCTTCTCAAAATCATCGCCGGTGCTGCAAAACCAACCACAGGCAAAGTCACGGTCAATGGTCGGATTTCAGCTCTTATCGAACTCGCCGCCGGGTTTCATCCTGAAATTTCCGGGCGAGAGAACGTGTTCATTAATGGCATTATTCTCGGCCTCTCACGTTCGCAAGTCGCGGAACGTTTCGACGACATCGTCTCGTTTGCTGAGCTACAGGATTTCATCGACGCCCCGGTGAAGACTTACTCAAGTGGCATGTACATGCGCCTAGGGTTTTCCGTCGCGATCCATATCGATCCAGAAGTGTTGCTTATTGACGAGGTGTTGGCCGTTGGCGACGAGGCGTTTGTCCACAAATGCCACGACAAAATTGCCGAGTTCAAGCGGCGGGGCAAGACAATCCTGCTAGTCAGCCACAGCCTCGATTCAGTGAGACGGTTATGTGACCGGGTTGTGTGGATGAAGGACGGCTCGATCGAGCAGGCTGGTGATCCACCAAAGATTATTGACGCCTATCTTCAATGGGTGGCACGCAAGGAGGAAGGGGAGCTCGCGGCCGGTGATAATCGCCGTGACACAGTCACAGAGAGCCAAAGTGAGTCCGGTGAACTAGGAGGGGACGACGGCCGCGACACTAATTTGTCCAATGGCGTTGGCGGCGGGGATGAAGAGGAGCCAAACGGCGAAGAACATACCGAGGGAATTTTCGCGGCTGTGCCCTATGAGCCGGGCCGTTGGGGAAGCCAGCAGGTGTTTATTGACAAGGTGCGGATGCTTGACTCCCAAGGTGGCCAGCATTACGTCTTCACGTGTGGTGATCCCATGACAATTGAACTCACCCTAAAAACGGAGGAACTAGTAGATGATTTCGCCGTTGGGGTTGGAATTTTCAACGCGGATGGGGTTTGCTGCTACGGCACTAACACCGACATCGAGCGTTTTGTTGCTGCCAAACTTCAGGGTACGGCTAGTGTTCGAATGGAAATCCCGGCACTTAACCTGATCGAAGGTACTTACTATCTCGACCTTGCTGTCCATCGGCTCGATGGCTACCCGTACGATTACCAGCGTGGTCTCACTCGGTTTCGCACGACTTCTCCAATTGGCGATACTGGGGTCGCTCGCCTACCACACCGCTGGAGCTTCGAGGGTGGGATTGAGTGGAAGAAGACTGGAGATTCCGAAGGCCAGTGATCAGTTGGCAAACGGATCGCGAACGCGGAGCGTGGAGAATTTTTTGAAGTCCGCATCGCTTGAATACAAGAGGGGCACTCCGTGTTCGAGCAAGATGGCTACCAGGTGGGAATCCTGCACCAAGTTTCCCCGGACGACCACACCACGAGTCACTTCCGCGTAGCATTCCCAGAACCTGGCTCCCTCGCCTAGAGCACGGACATTGGGCAGAGCGAGCAATGAATCGATATTCGCCCTCGCGGTCACAGGCGGCAGCGGCCGGGAGAAAACGCCTGGATGAGTAGCAATGCGCAAGTAGTTCGTAAGCGTCGGCCAAGGGATACAGAACAGCTCAGGCCCTCGAGCGCGATCTTGGAGAAAATCAAGCGCGGCGTGGTGTAGGGGCGCACCAGTGTCGGATGCCTGTAACAGGACATTGGTGTCTACTGCGAAACTCACAGGCCGTTGTTGTCCATAGTTGCGTACAGTTCTTCCTTGTCCCCTATTTCAATAAGAGCTCCCATGTCCTGATGGAACCAGTCCAAGGTGAACCCTTCCCGTTCTGGTATCCGATGCCCAAGGGCTTCGCTGCACAACTCGGAAATTAGTCGACCCAGTGACTTACCCTCAGCCTGTTGCAAGTTTTTGATTTCCTGCAGAATCGGAGTGTCGATATCTACTGTAGTTCGTGCCATACATCAGATGTTAGCAATATTCACATCAGATGTTATATATAAATCGCGAAAAGATTCGAAGTGCATCGGTTTGCACATTGGAAACCCCACGATGAACACACTCGTGGCGTCAACGTGGCAGACTTGTGCAGGTTGAAGACCCTCAGCGGACCAGCTCCGTTGAGGGATAGCTGCGTTGAAAGACAGTCCGACATGCTCCAAACGGTCGCATCCATCGTTTCTAAACACCCGGATTTAGCGCGTGTGCTGCGAGCAATTCAGCGGCGCGACACCGTTGTTCTGGAGGGTCTGGTTGGCAGCTACAGGGCGGCAGTACTGGCACGTCTACAGGAGATGGTGGGGCGACCACTCGCGGTCGTCTTGCCAGAGCGTTTCGACGGCGAGGCACTGTTGCTGGACCTGCGTGCTTTTCATCGCGCCGGAGATGGGGGAAGAGGGGTAGTCGCGTTCCCTTCGCTAGGCATCGATCCTTACGGCGCGCTAGCACCACATCCGGATCACATCCGGGAACGAATCCAAACACTCGACCGTTGTGCCACAGACAACGTAGACATCCTCATCGCTCCGATGTTGTCTTGGCTCGAGTATCTTCAACCACCGAGCCATTTTCTGGGTTCGACTCTGACGATCGAGGTTGGTAATGATCTGCCACTGGAGGAACTTGTCGGCGCCCTCGGCTCTGCTGGCTACCAGCGCCATTCGTTGGTCGAATCCCTTGGCGAGATGGCGGTTCGGGGCGGAATAGTCGATGTGTTTCCGGCGACCAGAGAATATCCAATTCGGCTTGAGTACTTTGGTGACGAGATTGAGTCGATCCGGGAATTCAACCCTCGGGATCAGCGGTCACTTCGTTCTATCGAATTCGTTGAACTCCCGCCGGCGCGAGAGCATTTCGAACTTGCTGCCCCCGGGACCGGAAACATCTCTGAGGGTTCCGAAAGTGATAAAAGCCCCGAAGGCAGGAGAATTTGGCTTGAGGGCGGAGGAGCAAGCTCCAGAGCCTTACTCGCCGATTATCTCGCTGATCCGCTTTGGGTAGAGATAGAGCCGGAGTCATTTGCCGAAGAAGAGACGGCGTGGGGCAGTCGCCTTGATGAGTACTATCATCGTGCGTTGGCCGCTGGCCGGGACGCGAAACCGCCAGACGATTTGTATTCCAATCTGGCCGAAGGTCTCCGACGTACCGGCCGGGACCGGCTTCTGATGCGAGACCTCGCCACGGAAGCTAGTACTTCCGAGGCATTCAGGTTGATCGCTCAGCCAGCCCCGTCTTTTCAAGGGCGCATGGCTGACTTAGCAGAAAACGTTAGCAAATCCCTGGCCAAAGGCGATTCCATTTTCCTAGCTATGAACCGGCCTGTTTCAGCCCGGAGGTTGGCGGGAGTTTTAGAAGAATACGGTATCCCAGCCGCTCTCTTTCTGACCGACAAAGACCCGGGTGATCGTCAAATGAACAACTCTGCCAAAGGGACGCGTGGAAGCGACGAGGGCACTGGCAAGGAGAAGGGGTTTTCAGCTGTTTCCGAAAACGCGGATCGTATTGAACGCCCGCCAAATAACGCTACTGGCAACTGTTGGGTAATTTGCGCTGATCTTTCAGCGGGTTTTCGTCTATCGGACGAATCTCTCTGGCTGGGCACAGACACGGAAATTTTCGGCCGTACCCGAGTACGCGGCCGCCCTCGCCGTTTCCACGGTGACGCTTTCCGGGCGGATTTTCGCAATCTAATGCCGGGCGATTCAATCGTTCACGTCGAGCATGGTATCGGCAAGTTTGTCGCAGTGCGCACTCTCGATATTGACGATGCCGCCAGGGAATTCATGGAAATTCAATACCGGGATCAGGATCGCCTCTATCTACCGCTTGACCAACTCCACCTCGTCCAGCGTTACCACGGTGTCGAGGGAGCCACCCCAAAACTCGACAAACTCGGCGGCACGGCGTGGGGCAACATCAAGAGGCAAGTGAAAAAGGAACTGCGCGAGATGGCCAGTGAATTACTTGAACTATATGCGGCTCGTAAGGCTATCAAGGGCCATGCTTTTGGTGAGGACAGCCCATGGCAAGCGGAGATGGAGGATGCCTTTGAGTTTGAGGAGACCCCCGGTCAAATCACGGCAATCGCAGAGATAAAAGCCGGTATGGAGGGCACCAAGCCGATGGACCATCTGCTTTGCGGCGACGTCGGCTACGGCAAAACCGAGGTGGCCATGCGGGCGGCGTTCAAAGCGGTAATGGATGGCAAACAGGTGGCAGTGTTGGCGCCGACCACGGTGCTGGCCTATCAACACGCATTGACGTTTGCTGCCCGGCTTCAGGCATTTCCGGTGAAGATCGAACTGTTGTCTCGCTTTAGATCTACGGGAGAGCAGCGGAAAACTATCGTGGAACTGGCCGACGGTGTGGTCGACATCGTTATTGGCACGCATAGGATCCTTTCGAAGGACATTCGGTTTAAGGATCTCGGCTTGGTGATCGTAGACGAAGAGCAACGCTTCGGAGTACATCACAAAGAGCGGCTCAAGCAGCTCAAGCGCCACGTCGATGTATTGTCAATGACCGCTACGCCGATTCCCCGAACGTTGCAAATGTCACTGGTTGGGGTCCGTGACCTCAGTGTGATCGAAAGCCCACCGCGTGACCGTTTCGCGGTAGCTACCCACGTTATGGTTTACGACCCTGAGGTTATCGTTTCCGCGATTCGTGCCGAACTATCGCGGGAAGGGCAGGTTTATTTTGTGCACAATCGCGTCGAGTCAATTTATTCAATGGTTGAGACGCTCCGCGCCTTGGTGCCAGAAGCGCGCTTTCAAGTCGCGCATGGACAGCTTCCTGAGAGAGAACTTGAGCGTGTCATGCACGACTTCGTTTGCTATGAGGCCGACGTCCTGGTTACAACGACAATTATCGAAAACGGCCTCGACATTCCGCGCGCCAACACGATGATCATTAACCGGGCAGATCGCTTCGGTTTAGCACAGCTCTATCAGCTGCGCGGACGCATTGGGCGTTCCGACCGACGAGCTAGCGCGTACTTGATGATTCCTCCCTTGGGCAACCTTTCAGAGGGGGCCCGCAAGCGCCTGCGGTCCATCCAGGAATTTGCGGACTTGGGTTCCGGTTTTCGGCTTGCTGCCATGGATTTAGAGATCCGCGGTGCTGGCTCGCTACTGGGACACAAACAGCACGGGCACATGGCAGCGCTTGGATTCGATATGTATGCACGGCTTTTGGAGGAGACCGTGCACGAACTCGAAGGAAACCCGCTACCTTCGGAAACCCGTGCCCAGCTTAACCTTGGTGTCGGTTTTTCGATCCCGGTGGACTATGTGGAAGATCCGCTTCAGCGACTGATGGTCGCCAAGCGGTTAGCATCGGCCCGTAATTATTCTCAGCTGGAGACTCTGCGTGACGAGGTTCGCGATCGATATGGGGCTTTGCCCTGCGAGGCTGAAGAGCTTTTTAGCTACGCTGAGCTTCGACTCGAGGCCGAAGCGCTGGGCTTGCTGTCGGCGGACTGCATTGGCGACCGCTTCGAGCTGCGCATCGGTCGCGATCCGGCGATTGACTTGCCTGCACTAATTGAGCGTGTGCAAAAAGAACCGGGCTGGACAATACGACCCCCGGACCGCCTAGTGGTACAAGCTGTTTCAACGAACGGCGTTGTTCAGGACCCCGAGCTTTCGACTGTAGCGGCACTTCGAGACCTTCTAGGCGGATTGCCGCAGCTGCGTGGGCAGACCGCCTCATGATATCCTCAAACCCTTCTACTTAGTGAGTTTCTTAGCAGCCACGGTAGTCTCATTGGAAAGAGGCCACCCTAATTCCATGCATGCGCGAGGAACCTTATATGCGGTTGCATGAATCGCTCCGCGGGACAATGAATCGAGCCTTAACGTGGACGTTGGTCGCTGGCCTCGGTTTGTTGGTGACCCTACCGTCTGTTGGTGTTGCCCAGCAGTTGGGAGCCTTGCCGCAGCTTGGGCCTGGTCGCGAGATGGGCGGCATTATCGATCGTGTTCTGGTACGTATCGACGGGCGCGCAATCCTATACAGTGAGTTCGAAGCACAGTGGGGAGATCAGCTCACAGCAATCTCAAGCCAGTTCTCCCAGGCGCAAATCGATGCCCAAACACCGGTGCTCCGCATGCAAATGATGATTGGCATGGCACAGGGCCTCATGCTCGAACTACATGCGGAAGATCTTGGATTCGTTGCTGACGTTAATGATGTTGACCGCGCCATCGTAAACATGCGCGAAAGCAACGGCCTGACCGACGACGCTGCGTGGGCCCAAGCATTGGCACAGAGTGGCATCACCGAGGCGATGTTGCGAGAACAGGCTGAAAGCAGCATTGTGCAGCAGCGGATGATGATGCAGGAGATCACCCGCAAGGTGTTCGTCTCACCCCGCGAAGTTGAGACCTACTATGAACAGAACCTTGATACGTTTACCGAACCAGAACAGGTTCTTTTTCAACAGATCATTTTCGTGTACCAGGGCACCGACCGCACGTCGGTTCAAGAGCGAGCGAACAATGCGCTCGCCGAGCTGCGGGCCGGTGTCTCGTTGACGGCTGCTGGGAACAAGTACGCCACACCCGGGCGAGACCTAGTGCAAGATGCGAGTGAAGCTTCCTGGATTGCTCCTGAGGATCTGCAGCCGGAAATTCTCGCAACGGTGAGCAACCTAACTCCGCTCGAGTACTCCGAACCGATTGAGGGGCGTTTTGGGTATCACCTCATTCAGCTTATGGATCGCAAGGAAGGGAGAATTCTTCCGCTAGAGGAGGTAGGTACCAACATCGACAATTTTATTCGAGACCAGAAAATGGGTATCGAGCTTGAGAAGTACACCGTCGATTTGATGAAGAATGCCAATATCGAGATTTATTCTGAGGAATTCACCGATTTGCCCAGCGCCTGGGCAGAGGGAAACGAGGGTGCGGCAGCCAGCACACCCCGACGTGGCCGCTAAGAGTTTCGTTGGTGACCTGGAGATCGGCAAGTCGGCCGATCCTTTATTTTAGGAACAATGCTGAAGAGGCTTATAGTCGATCATCGGGAAGCTGGGTGCTGAAACGACGATGGAACGAGGCGGAAGAATGAGTTTGAAACGAACCGGTCGACCGGCTTGGGGCGCGATCAAGGTGCTAGCGATTTGCGTCTTGGCATGTACCCTCTTGGCCTGTAGCAGTGCACCTGCAGCTGAAGAAGACACTACAGTAAACGCAGTCAGTGATAGCAACCCAGTTCAGCCCAAGCCTGTCTCGCAGAAGCAGTTTCCTCCGCAGGACCACCTCAACAAGATTGTTGCTGCCTACAATGTTGCCAACGAATATCCTGCACTGCTTACCGAACTGCCCTGTTATTGTCCCTGTGAGCTGTACGGTCACGGTGGCGTTATAGACTGCCACCGTTCGCAGCACGCCGCGATGTGCAACATTTGCATGGACGAGGCGATCGAGGTTGGCCAGATATACCAGCTGCAACTTGCCAGTGGTGAGGGCGACATCGAATCGGCCCAGGGGCAAGTAAAGGATCGCTATCGAAGAGCGCTAGTGGCCCAGACAGCGGAGCAATTCCCGATGATGAATACTCAGCAGGGGCAGGCTTTTCTGCAGGCATGTTCTGATTGCCACCAGCCGCCGGTGCCGGCGCTGCACCTGCCAGGCGATTGGGATGCTTCACTCGCGCGCATGGAACAATACGCCCGCGGGAAAGGGGCGATGCAGAGCGAGCAAGTTTGGCAGGCGGCAACCGAGTACATAAAGATGATTTCAGCGCAGGTGCCGGCCTCAACTGTGGCGCAATATCGCCAAAGCTTAGAGACTACGGTAGAACACCTCAAACACGCCGAGGGTGACGCTGCCTATTATCCGAGCGTACGGGATCCGGTTCTCGATCCCTCCTGGGCCCAGCGCATGGCGGCCGCGTACAATGCGGCCCGCCAATTGCCTGCGGAGGTCCTCGCTTCCACCCCTACGAATTGCCGGGAATGTCTGGACGCAGGCAACAGCACCATCCTCGCGTGCTTGAACTCGATGCAGGCAATAACCTGCGAAACGGCCATTGAAGAAGTTGAAAAGCTGGTTGCGGAGCAGGGACAAGACCAGTAACTAATGCCTACGCGTGAGCTACTGGCCGCGGGGCCTTACCCTGTCGAGCTCAGGGAATTCCGTCCAGGTTTCGCGCACAGGGTTTTGCTCGATGGTTAGCCTCACCCCCTCGACACCTGGAACCAGTGGTCGGACCTCAAGGGCGTATTTTTTTGACAGGCCACGCATATCCATCCCAGACACATCGATTGGCACGCGTTGCGCATCTAGGACATTGCCGTTGGCATCGAGTTGCTCCACGAGGACCGTCAGGCGGGCGAGGCTGTCCTCCACGTTTTTAACAACATCAACGTCCAGATAAAGGTAAGGCGTCCCGGTCTCGGTACCGCGGTCAATCCATGAGGAAAGGTTCACCTCAAAGTTATTGCGGATGGCGATAACCTGTGCCACTAAATCGTCGGCAGTGGGTGGCGAGCACGCAATCATCACGGCGGCGAGTAGCAAGATGGTGAAGGTGATACGGGTGCGCATCAACGGGTTTCCTCCTCTTCAACAAACAAAGCTTTATAGATTTCGCGCCTGGATACGCCATTGTGGCGCGCCAGGGTCTTGAGAGCTTCGGTGCGCGGCATTCCTCCCTTTAATAGCTGTGCGAAACGTTGGGCAAGGTCTTTGTGGTCAAGTGGCTCCCTGGTGCTTGTTACGTCCGTTGTAACAAAGTTTGCTCCAGCAACGCACACGGTGACCTCGCCGCGCACCTCGGTGCGTGCGAACTGTGCGGCAACCTCAGGGAGGGTGCCACGAATAAATTCTTCATGCATCTTGGTGAGTTCACGGGCGATTGCTACCGGGCGACCGCCAAGTATTTCCGCAGCCTCCGCAAGTGACGTCGCCAACCTGCGTGGAGATTCGAGAAAGATGAGGGTTCCTGGCTCACTGGCGAGATCATTGAGCAAGCGTCGCCGGGCACCCGCCTTGCGTGGCAAAAAACCGCAAAACGTGAATCGGTTGACTGGTAGCCCGGATCCAGTGAGGGCCGCCAACAGGGAACTTGGGCCCGGGATGGGAACAACCTTGACGCCAGCATCCAGCGCTGCCCGGACTAAGAAATATCCCGGATCAGAGATCAACGGCGTGCCTGCGTCACTGACCAAGGCAATTTGCGTTCCCGTGGCCATTTGTTCGATAAGTTGATTCGCCACTGCCCGCTCATTGTGATCGTTTAACGACTTCAGCGGTGTGTTGATGTCATATCGGGTCAGCAATTTCCGTGTTCGCCGCGTGTCTTCTGCAAGGATCTGGTCTGCAGCACGAAGGACATCGAGCGCCCTAAGGGTAACGTCCTTCAGGTTGCCGATCGGCGTGGCGACTAAGTAGAGGCCAGGGCAAAGACTTTCAGGGTTGTTTTCAGAAAGCATCGCTGAAATCTACCAGAAGGTACCTTTATAGCGCTCCGTAGCCGGAACCCTATGGTGCTAGAGTTATTCGCTTGAAATATTTCCGCGGGCAAAGAGTGTGATTAAGGACAACAAAGTGATCCCAAGGCCGCTACCCCGGCAATGTCCCAGTTTGCCAGGGCGCCGTCAGAACCGACATGTCAGGCTTCTAGTGCCTCGAAGTATCGAATACTCGGGTCTCCCTCGATCAAACTGGCTAGATCCCCTAAAGAAGCAAACCCAGGGCCTGGTGCAGCGCGCCACTCCATATATTTCTCGTAATGCTCCTTTGAATCCCAGTGTTCGACTAAGACAAAGGTTCTACCGTTTTCGTCCAGGAAGGGTGTGACGTGCTGGCAACCATCGTAGGCTCGTGTATTTGGGAGTTCCGCCTCAAGCAGCCCCTTAAATTGGTCCACACATTCCGATTTCACGACAATTTCAAACAGTACTAGAGTCATCTTTGCCACCAGCTCCCGAAGATAAAACTAATCCAAATTGATTGATCAAATATTATTAGAGACTAGGGCAGGTAGGTTTCTATGTACAGCCTGCCTCGGCCCGCCAATGACTCAGCTGTCGGTAAATATAGCATGTTACAGCATAATACCGTACGTTCGATGCCTGCATTGATTCGTAAAGTGATGGTGTGTTGCGTGTGATCGATACAATCCGTATTAGAGGAGCGCGGACCCACAACCTTCGTGCGGTAAATCTCGATATACCGCGTTACAGCATGGTGGTTGTAACTGGTCTGTCCGGCTCCGGTAAATCCTCCTTAGCGTTCGACACTCTGTACGCCGAAGGGCAGCGACGGTATGTAGAGTCCTTGTCAGCCTACGCGCGACAGTTTTTGCAGCAGATGGAGCGGCCTGACGTGGAGAGTGTCGAGGGGTTATCGCCAGCGATCGCCATTGAACAGAAAACGACGAACCGAAATCCACGCTCGACAGTTGGAACAATTACAGAGCTCTACGACTACCTGCGTTTGTTATATTCCCGCGTTGGTACGCCCCATTGCCCGAAATGCGAAAGCATTGTACGCCCACAGACGACACGGGCGATTGTTAATCAGATCATGGCGTTTCCTAAGGGCTCCCGGCTACACATTCTCGGCCCGATTGTGCGCAGCCGCAAAGGAGAATTCAAAGCGGAACTTGCACGCCTGAAGCGTAGTGGGTTCCCACACGTTCGTATCGACGGGCGTGTTGTGGCGATCGAGAACCACCCAAAACTGGTTCGCCAACAACGCCATGACATCGAGGTGGTGGTTGACCGGGTGATATTGAAGCCGGGGAAATTGAAACCGGGGAAGGAAAAGGCGAAACTGAAAACGCGACTGCGCAATTCCATAGAGAATGCCGTCCAGCTCGGGGCCGGCGTGGTCATTGTGAACGTGGTTGGCGACGCTGACCATTTGTTTTCGAAGAAACTGGCCTGCCCGCATTGCGAGGTTAGCGTTCCGGAGCCGATGCCTCGATCGTTCTCTTTCAACAGCCCGCGCGGAGCTTGCCCGCACTGCGAAGGGCTTGGCGAGCGTTTGGAGTTTGATCCGGAGTTGATCGTGAAAGACCCTGCTCTCTCGCTGGTCGCAGGTGCCATCGAACCGTGGCGTGGGTCCGCCTACCCGAAATACTTTTTCACGGCGCTTTGCCAAGAATTCAGGGTGAAACCCGACACACCCTGGAGGGAACTGCCAAAAGCCCTGCGACGACTTGTTCTCGACGGCCCGCCCGGTGGCGAACTCCTCGAAATTCAAGTCGAGAAAGGCCTGCTTGACAAGCGGCTCGGACGCGGCTTCGAGGGTGTGATCCACATACTGGAGCGCACCCGCTCAAGGGAATCGTCAAGCCGGCGTAACCGCAAGATCGAAGAATTCATGCGCGTAAACCCCTGTCACGTGTGCGATGGAAAACGACTTCGGCGCGAGAGTCTGGCGGTCCTGCTGGGCCCCTGGTCAATTGCTGAGTTCACCGCCTTGACCGTTGACGAGGCCTGCGAGGCCCTGAAGGAAGTTAAGATCGCCAAGCGTTTGCGGCCGGTAGCTGATCCGTTATTCAAAGAGATCGGGGACCGCCTGAGTTTTCTTCAGCAGGTGGGTCTAGGCTACCTGACACTTGATCGTCCCGCAGGTTCGCTGGCCGGTGGGGAGAGCCAGCGAATCAGGCTTGCCACCCAGATCGGAACCAGGCTGCGCGGTGTCATGTATGTGCTCGATGAACCAAGCATTGGCTTGCACCAACGCGACAACGCGCGGTTGCTGGAAGCATTGCGGGAAATTTGTGATCAGGGCAACACGGTGATCATTGTCGAACACGACGAGGAAACCATCCGGGCGGCTGATTGGGTAGTGGATCTAGGCCCCGGAGCAGGAAAACACGGAGGGTATGTGGTTGCCGAAGGGCCTCCGGACGCCATCGCCGCTGAAAAAGAATCGTTGACCGGCGCCTACCTCGCGGGTCGACGAAAGATAGCGATTCCAACTTCGCGACGCCAACCAGCCAGTCTCGTCGTGGCCGACGACGAAACAGCCGGGTGGCTCACGGTTCGTAGGGCACGGCATCACAACCTGCATGAAATAGACGTTTCGTTCCCTCTCGGGTGCCTCACTGTCGTGACCGGGGTTTCGGGTTCTGGCAAGAGCAGCTTGGTTCAGGACATACTTTACCGAGAGTTGGCAAGGGTTCTTTATCGCGCCATCGACCAACCCGGCGACCACGATGCAATCGATGGCATCCATTTAATCGACAAGGTTATTGACGTTACCCAGGATCCCATTGGGCGCTCACCACGGTCGAACCCAGCTACGTACACGGGCGCCTTTACGCCGATTAGGGAACTGTTCGCGTCGGTGCCGGAGAGTAAGGTGCGTGGTTACGGGCCGGGCCGGTTTTCCTTTAACGTTGTCGAGGGACGCTGTGCTTCGTGTTCGGGAGCGGGTGTCCGCAAGATAGAAATGCACTTCCTCCCCGATGTTTACGCTCCTTGCGAGGAGTGCAACACGCGGCGCTATAACACCGAGACCCTTGAGATTCTCTACCGGGGACACAATGTTGCCGACGTTCTTGACCTGACTGTTGAGCATGCCCTCGAGTTGTTGGGCAAGGTGCCGGCGATCGCCCGCCGCTTGCAAGGTCTTATGGATGTTGGGCTCGGCTATTTGACACTTGGGCAGTCAGCGACGACTCTGTCAGGGGGGGAAGCGCAGCGCGTTAAACTTGCCAAAGAACTCTCCAAGCGCGCCACTGGATCCAGTATTTACATGCTTGACGAGCCTACTACCGGGTTGCACTTCGAGGATGTAAAACGGCTGCTGGAGGTACTCCATACCCTCGTTGAACAGGGCAACACCGTTATCGTGATTGAGCACAACCTCGAAGTAGTCAAGTGCGCTGACTGGATCATTGACCTTGGTCCGGAGGGTGGAGAACAAGGCGGCCGGGTTGTCGTCGAGGGCACACCGGAAATGGTGGTTGAACACCATACATCGCACACTGCCCGCTGCCTGCGTCAAGTTCTCACTGGCGCGGCCATCGTTGCTTGAGTGCATTTGGGAAGCTGTGCCGAGCCCGCCTCGCCAGGCCGTTGGCGTGGTCGGTGCTGCTTGGCCTCATTGCCTGGGTCGCGATCTCCTACGCCGAGGGCGGCATCGTCGGTCTCATGCTGCGCGGCGACCTGGTGGCGGCGGACAAGCTTGAGCTGCTGGCCGAGTTCTTCGAAGGGCTCGGCGTCCTCGCGCCCCTGGCTTACGTTGCCCTTGTCACCGTCGAAGTCGTCGTGGCACCGATTCCGGGGACAATCCTCTACGCTCCCGCAGGCATCATCTTCGGCGGCTTGTGGGGCGGTGCTTTTTCGCTCATCGGCAACGTCCTCGGCGCCGTGGTGTCGTTCATTCTGATGCGCGTGCTGGGCCGCTCTGCCTTCGAGCGCTTCATCGAACACGAGCATCTGGAGCGATTCGAGCAGCGCGTCTCCGACAACGGCGCGCTCGTCCTGTTCCTCTTGCGCGTCAACCCGTTGACCTCGTCGGACATCGTTTCCTACGCTGCCGGCGCGACGTCGATGCCGGTGTGGAAGTTGCTGGTTGGAACGACGCTGGGGATGGCGCCGCTGTGTTTCGCACAGGCCTATCTGGCCGAGAGTCTGCTGATCGCCTTCCCGCGGTTGATCTATCCGCTGCTGGTTGGTGGCTTGGCGTACGCCGTCGTGTTCGTCTGGGCGATCCAGAAGTCTCTGAAACGCGCCGCCGGGGCGGTGTCCGGTTGACGTCTCCCGAGCCGCCGGATGAATAGTCGTCCGCGGGCAGCCTTCGTAGCGAAGTGCCTCCATCGGGTCGATCTTGGTGGTGCGGTGCCCAATTTCATCAAAAACCATGTGGGAAAGTCACGCTAAATCGGTCGAAGACGCATTTTGCCTGGTGGGCTCCGGGCACAATGGATCGAGTGTCCTTTGATGTATCATCTCGCAAGCCGCCCGGTGCCCTCTAGAATGCATCTCACCGGTACTGGCGGGAACCGCACAAGAGCCCCTCGGGACGACTCGTTACCATTCCATGAAGCACTTGCAGATCGCCGTCATCGGCACCGGCTACGTCGGGCTCGTCTCCGGCGCTTGTTTCGCAGACTTTGGAATCAAAGTTACCTGCGCTGACATCGACGAGCGAAAGATTCGGCAGCTTAAGGCGAGGGAGATTCCTTTCTATGAGCCGGGCTTGTTGGAAAAGATACAGACTAATGTGGAGCAAGGTCGGCTCGGCTTCACGACTGATGTAGCGGCAGCGATACGAGATGCGTTGGTGATTATTATTGCTGTGGGAACACCTGCAAACCGCGACGGAACGCCCAACTTGGAGGCCATCGAGGCTGTGGCTCGCGAGATCGGTCGCAACCTTACGAGTTACAAAGTCGTTGTCAAGAAGAGCACAGTACCTCCCCAAACTGGAGATCGGCTGCGCTCCATTATCGAGGCTGAAGCTAACGAGGACATCGAATTCGATGTCGTCAGCAACCCCGAATTCTTGCGAGAGGGTTCTGCGATAGAGGATTTCATGCGTCCCGACCGCGTTGTCATCGGTGCTGAGTCGGAGCGGGCCGTTGGCATCATGAAGGAACTCTACAGCCCTCTTTATCTCATTGAGACGCCGTTTGTTATCACTGATGTGGCGACTGCTGAGATGATCAAGTACGCCTCGAACGCTTTCCTGGCCACAAAAATTTCCTTTATTAATGAAATCGCCAACATCTGTGAGCACGTTGGTGCTGACGTTCACCAGGTGGCTCGAGCAATGGGTTTGGATGGCCGCATCTCGCCCAAGTTCCTCCATCCGGGCCCTGGTTTCGGTGGCTCCTGCTTCCCTAAAGATGTAAGCGCACTGGTCTCAGCGGCGGAAGGAGTGGGCTACGATTTCAAGATCGGTAAGGCCGTATTGGGAATTAACCGTGCGCAGCGTCAGCTCATGGTTGACAAGATAATTAGCGTCGCCGGCGATGTGGATGGTAAGAAAATTGGTTTCTTTGGCCTTGCCTTCAAACCTAACACTGATGATATGAGGGATAGCCCGACGATCGACATCATCCAGAAGTTGCAAGAAGCTGGGGCGTGCATTCGCGCCTATGACCCGGCCGCCATGGACAACGCACGCAGGATCTTTGTGGATATCGAGTACTGCACGAACGCATATGAAGTTGTGGACGATGCTGACATGCTGGTGGTGGCAACCGAGTGGAATCAATTTCGAAGCCTCGATCTCGAGAAGGTTCGGAAAAGCATGCGCGAACCTATCGTTGTTGACCTGCGGAATATCTACGACCCGAAGAAAATGCGTGCCCTCGGCTTCACGTACGATTGCATCGGCCGACCGTTGCCCGGGGGCGATTCAGAAACAGCGGCAGACTAAAGGGTGCGCCGGTTTAGAACCAGGAGGCCATCGTGGACCGAGACGAAACCGCAAGACGATCGGAGGGAAACCACGCGGTGGTAACTAACGATCTCAAGGCCGCTAACGCCACTGCGGACATTCTTTCCCCGAAGCCCTTTACGGCCCCAGTTGTGGGGTCTTTGATAAACCTTCTGCGTCGCTTCGGCCAACCCTTTGTTAGGTTATTTCTGCCTCAGCTGGCCCGCCAGCAACAGTTCAATGCTCACGTGGTTCGCCACATGAATGAACTGCAGAAAACGATCGAAGAACTGCGGCGCAACGCAGAAGGTTTAAGCAGGCTCGAAGAACGATTTGCCGAGCGCTCGGAAGCGATCGATCGACGGTTTTCTGAAAAAGACGCAGAAAAAGACGCGGCGTTTAGTGCCATCTCGGCCCGGTTCAACGAAGCAGCGAAGGTATACGATGAAATTGAAGGACAGATCGGGGAACTCATGGCCCTGCGCTCGATGTTGCGCACGGCGCTTGAGCGTACCCCGGCCTCCAGCGAGGCTGGGAGAATCACGAAGAAAACTGTGACGCCCAAGACGCCAGAGATTGAGCCGACCAGTTGGAGCCAACTGACTGAATGGATGGAGGACGAAGACTATCGTTCGTTCCAAGATCGATTCCGGGGCAATCCGGAGGTGATCGCTGAGCGTATGCGGGAGCATGTTGTTCGATTCGATGGTGTCGAGGGCCGGGTCGCCGATCTGGGATGTGGCCGTGGCGAATTTCTTGATCTATTGGCCGAAGCTGATATCGACGCAATCGGCGTCGAGATCAACGCCACTGGAGCTGAGGAATGTCGGCGCCGTGGTCACGATGCTGTCGTCAGCGACCTTCTCGAGTGGCTTAGCGAGCAAAAGGATGCTTCACTTGGTGGTGTGTTCATGGCACAGGTTATTGAACACCTGGCGCCGACCGATTGGCAGCGTTTTGTCGAACTTGCTGCCGCGAAGCTTGAGGCAGGTGGCCGGCTTGTGGTGGAGACCATCAACCCCGGAAGCCTGTATGCACTGGCCCGAGCCTATGTCGTCGACCCTACTCATATTCGCCCGGTGCATCCGGAGTTACTGTCGTTCCTCGCGCGTCGCTCCGGGCTGTGTGCTGTCGACGTTCAGTTTCAGGCGCCAGTTCCCGACGAAGAACGGCCGACAGGCCTAGCGTTTTTTCAGGGAGACACTTCCGTCGAGATGAGCGAAGAACTTGCTGCGATCAGAGAAGCGATGTCTCGTCTCGACCAGATTTGCTGTGCTCCACAGGAGTACACGCTGCAAGCGACACGTCCGGCACTGGGAGAACGGGCCTGATGATGGTCCACGCTATCGGCGCAGACTCGGTCCAGACTGCCTGTTTCCCGAGCGATGCCAAGTCGCATTCTGACTTGAGGCTGAACACTGTCGAGGGAAGAAGGACGACACTACTTGGGACAAGCGCCCTGATAAAGATCGAGTTCGTTCCGAAGTGACTTCCGCCGCAAAGGGCCCATTCTGGATGGCTACCGGGTGGCGGTTGATCGGCATTGTGGTGCTGCTAGCACTTATTTGGCACGTGGGTGCAGGCGATGTGTTCCGGGTTGTGTTGGGCGTCGACCCACTGTCGTTGGCGAGTGGAGCCTTATTAACAATGGGCGTCCTCTTTTTGCGGTCGTGGCGATGGCGCATCCTGTGCGGCGGATTCGACATCAACCTTTCTGTCGGCGACGCGATTCGGTTGTATCTGCTTGGAACGTTCGTTTCCTCGATCGCCCCCGGACGCGCCGGTGACTTTGCTAAGGCTTACTATCTGCGTGAGCGGCAACCTGAAGCTGGATTGGCCGTAGGGATTGCCACAGTCGCTTACGATCGCTTACTAGATCTCGGGCAAATCAGTGCCCTGGCGCTCGGCGCCATCGTCGTTGTGCCGTGGGTACCAGAGAAAATTGGCCCGCCACTCGTCTTTTTCGGGCTTACGGGTTTCGTTATAAGCACTGTTTGGCGTCCCGTCCGAGAAGGTCTGATGGCGCGGCCGCTCAACTGGGTACTTCGGCGGCTCCCTGGTGAAGACGGCCCGCCGCCGCCCGCCCCGCAGACGGCTAACGTTCTGGGAGCTCAAGCATTGACATTGGCGAGTTTGATCGGACTCGCTGGGGTGAGTGTTGTGTTGTCGCGCGGTCTTTCGATCAGCACACCGGTTTGGCGGCTAGCCGTTCTTGCGGCGGTAGGAGCCTTAGTCAGTCTGATACCTGTCACCACCCTTGGGATTGGCACGCGCGATGCCCTGTACGTTTCCGCAGCATCATTGCTAGGAACGTCTCCCGCGACAATGCTTGGATTGTCACTCCTGATATTGTCCATGTATGTGCTCAAAAGCATTATGGGTTGGGTTACGTGGGCCCTCAGTCCAGCACGAGATCGACGACCACCCGAACTCTAATTCCTTTCCAGTGAACCTTTTGCAGCTAACCTGCCCATGACCTGGTCGTGCTGGTCGATTACGTTGTCGCGTAGCATCTTGGTGCATTTAGGACGGTGCTAACATCACCCCGATGGTGATGCTCCGGCCATGGAAAAGGCCGACCGACCCTGCCCCAACGACAATTTCAACTGGTGCGCATCATCATCGACCTTCACGGTAGACGGCCTTAGCAGCGTTGCTGAAGTCCGCGACAGCAAACGTCACCGACAATCTCTGAATGGCAGGCTGTGATGGTAGAAGCAGGTTAGAATGAAGGTTGTGGCCTCCATGATCGACGATACTAGTACACCCTCTGATACCTACAACCGTTTATACTGCCGCCAACGGTTCGCCACCTGTGTGGCCTCACCGGAAGCGGAGCTTGACCTTGCGAGCGCTGCCCTCTGGCTGGCGGCGGAGGATTGTCCTGAGCTTGATGCCCAGGTTTATCTCGGTCGACTAGAGAGCTTGGCGGACCGGGTGCGCGTTGCCTGGGGAAGGAGGCCCGGTTCGGTGGCGGCTCTTGATGCTTTACGGTCGGTGCTGGTCGAGGAAGAAAATTTCCGCGGTAATACCAATAGCTACTACGACCCGCAGAACTCGTTCCTCAACAAGGTGCTCGACCGTCGTGTCGGCATTCCAATCAGTCTATCGATCGTGTGGATCGAAGTCGGGCGGCGGGCCGGAATACCCATCGAAGGGGTCAACCTCCCAGGCCATTTTGTTGTACGCCTGCTCGATCGCCATGAGCCAACTTTGATCGACCCATTTTGTGGTGGCATGGTGCTTACCGCAAGCGAATGCGAAGGTCGGCTGAGACAGACTCAGGGTAAGGGATGGAGGTTGTCGCCCGAAGATTTGGTGGCGGCGGGCCCCAAACAGATACTTGTACGCGTGCTCAACAACCTGCGCTTGATTTACCTGGAGACTGAGGATTACGGGCGTGCGCTATCGGTGGTGGACCGACTTGCGTTGATTGCAGGGGACACGCCTAAGCTGCGCCGCGATCGCGGCTTGTTGTTCGCGCGTTTGCAACTCTACGGTAAGGCATGGGCCGACCTGGCCGCCTATTTGGGCTCCGAAGAAGCGACCGATGAAAACGAGGCGTCCGACGAAGCGGTTTCGCTATTGCGGGAGCATTTCGAACTTGTTCGCTACCTGGCAGCTGCACCCAACTGATTCCGTTGACGACATGCAACCAATGCTCAGCCTGATACACCAAGTTGTTTGGACGGTTGTGACCCCGACATTGCTTATAGCTCTTTCGGGTGCCGCTTGTGTGCAGCGCAATGTCGAGCCGATCAGCAGCGAGGAAGCAGCATCGATCTCACCACCACCGGAGCCGCTGGCATCAAGCCAGCAGACTGACCCCAATGCTTTGGCTGTGACTCGTCTTTCCGGCGCGGTGGAAGTGGCGCCAGAGCTGGCGGGAGAGGTGCCAGCAAACGCAACCCTATACCTTATAGTGCGGGTTGCTGGGCGAGAGGGCGGGGCTCCGCTAGCTGTCCAGCAGATTCCTTCACCATCGTTCCCACTCGCTTTTGTGATCACTGAGAGTGATGCGATGATTGAAGGCACACCGCTGATCGGCGAGATGAGTGTGACAGCACGCGTCGACCAGGACGGCGACGCTTTTACGACGACTGCTGGCGATTTGGTTGGCCAGACATCTCCAGTAGTTGCTGGGGACAACGGGATTATCGTTCAGCTCAATGAGCGGCTGTCGGGCGCGCCGGGACCGTGACCTTCCCCGCGGTCGTTGCTGATCGTGCTGTCGAGGTCACCAAGGTTGCTGGCGCGACCGTAGCGGCACATTTCGGTGACCCAGGCAGGGAGTATGAAGCGGCACGCCATGGCGTCGGTCTGGCACACCGTAGCCGGCGCGCCCTGTTTCGAGTCAGTGGCTCGGACCGCTGCAAGTTCTTGCAGGCTCTGCTGACCAGCGACGTCTCTGGCTTGGAAAGGGGGGAAGGACAGGCATCGCTCTTCCTTGATACCAAGGGCCATGTGCGTGGCGTCCTTGATCTTTGGGCCGAAGATGACGCGGTTTTAGCCGGCTGTGATGTTGGTTTCGTCGAATCTGTGCTACCCGACCTGGGGAGGTATGTTCTTGCTGCCGACGTTTCAATTGAAGACCGTCGTGATCATGAGACTGTGATCGCGGTACATGGTGCTGGAAGCGAAGATTCGTTATCAGGTGCAGGGCTCCCAATTCCAGCTGAAGCACCACACGCGCACATCGCAGGCACAATTGCTGGCGCCAAGGTTCGCTTCGCGCGGACTCCGGATCTGGGAACGCTGGGCGTTGAAGTTCATGTTCCGACAGGTGCCATCGACGATGTCTGGGCAGCCCTCGAAGAAGCAATGCGTGACTTTGTTCCAGTCTATGTTGGTTGGAATATTGCGGAGGTTCTACGCGTAGAAGCTGGCATTACATCCTTTGGTCGCGAGATTAACGGTGAAGAGTTCCCTCAAGAAGCTCGCTTGGACGAAGCTATCGACTACAAGAAGGGATGCTACCTTGGGCAGGAGACCGTTGCTCGGATTCACTACCGTGGCCAGGTCAAGAGAGTGTTGAGCGGGTTGCGGGCGGAGTTTCCGTTAACCACCGGTGCTAAGTTGATATCGTCGGACAACGAGGTCGGGCGGGTGACTTCATCAGCCGTGTCCCCGCGCCTCGGCCCGATCGCTCTCGCCTACGTTCGGCGGGAGCAATCAGAGCCTGGTGCAGCCCTTAGCGTTCGAGTTGATGACGAAGACCTTGGGATAGCGAGGGTTGTATCGCTGCCGTTTGACGATTCATATTAGCCTCAACAAGGGGGCTAGAGGAGGAGTCCAACATGTCGCTGAATTTAGGGGCACGTTTGACGTACTATGGTCACTCGACGTTTCTAATTACCACCGACGACGGCGTCAACATCTTGTTGGATCCTTGGATTTGGATCCCCAACCGCCATGATGGTGGCATGAACAATCCGAGTTGCCCTGAGGGCTTTCAGCCCATTGAAAGCCTCCAAGCAATCCTTATTACCCACGGCCATTTTGATCATATCGTTGATGCCCTGTACGCCTACGAGCAGCATCATCCGGAGGCTTTAGTGGTCAATTGGGAAATTGGCGAATGGCTTAAAACAAAGGGAATCCCAGAAGAGACAGTACGCCAGATGAACAAGGGTGGCACCCAGGATGTATGCGGCCTTTCGGTTACCATGGTCCACGCCTTCCACTCATCGTCAATGATTGATGAAGCTGGCACTGTCTATGGTGGTGAGCCGTGTGGCTTCGTCGTCGGCTTTCCGAGTGGTAAGAAGCTCTATTGTGCTGGGGACACTGCGGTGTTCTCCGACATGGCTTTGATTGCCGAGCTCTACGAGCCGGACGTAGCCCTCCTTCCCATCGGTGACCTGTTCACAATGGGACCGCGAGAGGCGGCCAAGGCCTGCGAGTTATTGAAGACTTCTACGGTCGTTCCCATCCACTATGGGACATTTCCCCCTCTGACTGGTACGCCGGAAGCACTGCGGAAGGAATGCGCGGCCCGTGGCGTCGATGTCCAGGTGGTCGAGGTCGAGCCCGGTGGCTCTGTGGACTGAGCGCTTCGTCGTCCTGGCAGTCCTTCTTGCCACCGGTGCTCAGGTGGGAGATCCTGGCGAGCCCTTTGTCTCTGATGAAGTGCGTCGGGCTGTCTTGCTCGAAGACGGCAATTTTTTGAGTATGCCTTCGAGCGATGGGGAAATCGTTGCTCATTTTCCTGCCGGGACTGTTCTAGATTATGCTGGCGAAGCAACCGACGATTTCGAGCGCATATGGTTCATGGTGCGCCACCCACAGAGGGCTGAGCGACGAAGCGACGTTTACCTCACGAACCTCGACCAGCATAGGTTAGCTGGCCTAGGTTACCGCGCCGCGGTCCTGGCCAATCGTGAGCCTGGCGTCGCAGCTCCCATTCCTCCTCCGACAATTGCTGGGGGGCCTAAGCCGCCCCTCCCACCTCCTTGGTGGAGACCCGTTGCAATGTTGGAACTCGGGCACACCGTTACTTTCAACAGAGTACTGGCAATCACTGCTAGGGCTCCTGAAGAGCGCGACCTTCATGAAGCGATCGATTTGCTTGGAGGGCGGGAGGCGATAGCGATGTGGCCCGAGGACCCTCTGCCTGGCGAGCTCTTCGTGCCGGCAATGATTCCTGCACTTTTTCAGTTCGATGGCGTCGAATGGCGCCTGGCGCGACCCGTTCGTCTGTTGGGTGATGCAATTAGCTTGCTCGGGAACCCGACGTTTGAGACTGACCCAGAGAAAACAACTTTAGCGGGCGGACCGGCCCTTCATTGCTGGAGTCTTATTGGTTCTTTAGACCCAGCTGGGAGGCTGGCGGGCAGTGTTCGGGTCGCGCCACGGTCGGTTGATCTGTCGCCGCCCGTTGTGCTCCTGGAGGCCGGGCGGGGGGCCGCACCAGTCACCACAAGGGTCATCCCGCCGACAATCGCGACACTGTTTCCTTACAAAATGCTAATACCTCCAAGAGTGGACTCATACACGCCGCCCAATGGGATCGTGCTTCAGGACGTTCACAGCCAGCAAGCGATATACCTGGAACAGACCCTCCGGCCTGCATCCACGCGAGTGTTGCGTGGCAAGTCGCTTGTCCTTGACTTGGTTACACGCAACGCTCCGGGGGTCTCGGCGGCCGCTACGTTCGGTATCGACATCGAGATTCGATTCTTGGACGACCAACTGCCCGAACACTTCTCTGCGTCGTTTCCCTCATCTGACAATGCGGGCCACGTAGCGTTTCCCTTCGACGTGCCTATGGACGCGGATACAATCACCGTGCGACTGCTTGTTGCCGATCGATCCGTGGCGAGAGCGCAACGGGGCTCCGTTATTTTCGAGCGAGCGTCGCTGCGCCTCGCATCCTGGGTATCCGAACCGCCAGCATCATCGGTGGTGCTCTACAGCATCACAGCTAACACTTTCGAGGGTGCGCCGTTGTACACGCGGGCGCCGATGGTGGTGACAACGAGGGAAGCAGAGCAAATAGAGCAGGTTTGGGCAGACATCGTGGAGACCGAGTGGCCCAAGGAGGACAAACAACGGATTCTTGCTGGCGAGATACGCCACGGCATGAGCGAGCAACAGGTGAGGTTGAGCTGGGGGGAGCCGCTCAAGCAAACGAAGTTCAGTGCAGAGGGGAATGATAGCCGCTGGGATTACGCGGATCGCTATGCGGTGTTCGCTGGTGGCAACATCATCGCTTTTAGTCAAGTATCCCCACAGGCCCGAGATCAAACGGTTGCAGGTTTAATGTGCCCGGGCCTGGTGACCGCGGTGCCAGCAACCGCGGGTCAGTGAGCGTGCCACTATCTGAAGTGACGGCTCGACAATACTGGTGGAGTGTCGGCATATACATAGTTGTTTTGCTGTTGAGCCAGTCGATCATGGGTCTCGGGATCGACAAGTTCAAGGAATTGTGGGGAGTCTGGACACTTGAGGTAGTTTCCTACAGCATCGTCGTTCTCGGCGCAGTGGGTGTTGGTTGGGTCGGGTGGAAAGTATCGACGAGGTGCACCACTAGCGAACGAGCGTGGATCCTGATTGCCCTGGTTGCCTATGGAATCGGGACGTTTGTCGCCCGCTCTCCACAAGAACGGTTGCATTATCTTGGCTACGGTATGCTGGCCATACTGTTGCACCGTGGATTCGTGTGTGGTCATGGCAAAAGCAGAAAAGGATCAACGCTGGTGTTGGCGTCCGGGGTCTTTTTGGCTGGCTCATCCATTGGGTTCCTCGACGAATTGCTGCAAATCATCTGGCCACGGCGCTACTTTGATTGGGCGGACGTCGGCATGAACGTTGTCGCAGTTGGCCTCGGTTTGCTGGTGGCGATCCCGACATGGAGCGCCCTTAACCGTGATGCCTGACCAAGTTGGCTTAGCGGCGAGGCGCGCGCGATGCTTGTACCAGCGCCTCCCCCCGGTAGATAGGCATGGCGTCGCCTTCGATTTCTAGATCGACGAACTCGATGCGATCGTTGGGACCTGTTTCCGTCACCAACGGTGGGGGATTGGAAGATCCGTCAAGAACATTCTGATCCTCTGCAGGCTCGTCGGGGTTGGTGTCTGCCGATGGCTCGCCCGGGGGCTGGTTCGTTACTGAATCGGTTCCAGCTATTGCCTGCGCGACGTGACGAAAACGCACGATAAGCTCGGCACCACGCGCTTCGCACACGACCGGTGAGGCAACCTTGCCGGTGGCTGCGGAGGCAAGAGCCGCTGCTAAACTGCCGGTCCCTGACGACAATGTTTCAGCCTCGACGCCGCGCTCGAAGACACGGAAGAAGAGTCGTTGCTCGTCATCCACGCGAACGAAGTCGACATTGGCGCCGCGCGGTGCGAGTTTCGGATGGTTGCGAATAGCACGACCGAGAAAACGAACCGCAAGCTCGTCGGGGTTGTCGTGAAAGCAGACGAAGAAAGGCACCCCGACCTCGACGTAGGTGCCTGTCAGATGGCGGCCTTCGACGCGCAGCCGGCGATTTGGGAAAACAACCGCTCTGATAGGAAGCTGCAGCCGACAGATATCATCGGTTACTTGCGCGGTTACTAGACCAATATCTGTTCTGAAAGAGACGGACTCTGGATTGGCGCCATGATCGACAAGGAACCGGGCGACGCAGCGGGCTCCGTTGCCAGAAATTTCCGCGGGCGACCCATCGGCGTTCCACAGTCGCATACGTGGCAGGGAATCTTCCGAAACTTTAGCGTTGGACGCCTCGATAACGATTAAGCCATCTGCGCCCACCGATTGGCCTCGACGGCACAATGCCTTAGCTAACGAACCCGGATTGCCGATTGGATCGACTTTGCGGGCATCGAGGACGATGAAGTCGTTACCTGCACCGCTGTATTTTAGAAACGGCAACGGCCAACGGCGCTTGCTCATAGATCGCTATCCTGGTCTTCGGACCCTATTGCCAGGGTGCTGAGGTTTCCGGCAGCATCGATGGCCTCCACAGCATAAATGTACCGAACGCCCGGGTCGGCGTTGCCGTCGAAAGTACGACTGAATGGCACCAGGCCGTCCGTAATCAGCTCCCAGCCCGCCTCCACCATTTCGTTGAATTCCTCTATCTCTTGTGCCACCGAGCCCTGCCCCCCGGGTGTTTCGCTGAGCGGAGCTTCGTCTAGCGGCAGCTCAGACCGGTTCGGGACCGCTGGTGCCGGATAAGGGTGCCGGTACACTCGATACCCGACAATGTCGATTGATGTCGAGGGCGTCCACTGTAGCGTTACGACGTTATCGGCGCGAGTTAGATTCACGCTGGTCGGCGGCGCGGGGCGGTACCTATCGGCAACCTTCACGGGATCGCTCTTCACGCCACTGCTCTCGCGCTTGGGTGATAGCAACGGTGGCAAAGCGCTTCCCTGGATTATGGCCCGAACCTCGTAGAGATAGGTTTCTCCGGAGCGTGCTGTTCCATCGGTGTAAGTCGGTTGCAGAAGAGGCGCCGGGTTTAGCGGGGTTGGCCCAGCGACCCCCTCAGGAAGTAAGCGATAGACGTTGTAGGCCAGAGTCTCCGGATCTAAGCGCCGCAACAATAAGTCGGCGACTGATGGATCCCAGGTCAGGCCCACACCTGAGCTACCAATTGTTACGTTAAGTGCGGTTGGAGCCACAGGCACTGGCGCGGGGGCCATCGACACTACTGTTGTCACCTCGCCGGGGACTTCCTGAGTCGACTTGCTGCGAACCGCGAAAAAGTATCGGGTACGTAGATCCCCGGGTGCTGGTGTACCAAGCGGAACGACGACCTGAAGAATCTCATCGGGAGGTACGGGGCGACTGTAGACGATAGAAGGAGGTGTAGGCGGAGGTTCGACGACAGAGAGGATCGTATCAAACTGCTCCACGGGAACTTCGCGGGAAGCTGCTGCGCGGCCGAGGAAGGCGTTGATTTGCAGCGGCCGTTCGTAAGTCTGGTTTTGCAGAAGCAGCTCGCTTACCGCGGCGATGACGCTTTCGTACCAGATGGAATCGCCTGCGCTCGGAAGCGGCCGAGGTGGTTGCGACGGATCGACAATCGAGCCAGGGAGCCCAAGAGTATTCGACAATACCTGGACTGCGTTAGCCAGCTGGTGTGCCGACTGGAGGATTGTGTCTGCGGCCAGTCCTTGGTGTTGCCATTGCAGCAAAACTTCCTTGGGCACACGGTGAATGGCATCTTCGTCGGGTGTACGCCGGCGCATTGTCGCAACCGGGGCATCGGGGTCGTCCGAAGGTGGTGGCGGAACCCAGGAGTCGGCGCCGAGGACTACCTCGAGCATCGCTAGGTAAGCACGTACGCCTGCTGCGTCGGCCTCTGCCTTGGCGTCCTGGACCATGACTTCGCGCTGGCGCTTTAAACCCTCGATGAGCATAGCGACGTTCAGCACCGGATAGCGTTCCGCGTAGACGAGCACCTGAACGCTTTCGACCTCGACGTCCTGGCCGCCGATTATTGTCGACAACTCTGGCTGCGGGAATTGCATGACTCCAAAAGAACCCCGCTGCACGACGATCAGCCCAGGGATCGACGCCGGATTGGGGTAAACCGGAGGAAGAGGGGCAGAACGGCTCCCGCAGCCAGCCAAGATCGGCACGAGTGTCAGGATGGAGCCGAAAACTAAACTCCAGAGGATGCTGTTACGAGCTCTCACAAGATGTACTTCGACAAGTCCTCATCGGCCACCAAATCGTCGAGGGCAGCTCGAACATATCCCGCGTCGATAGTTACTCTTTCCCCGGACCGCTCGGGAGCTGTGAACGACAGCTCCTCGACGACATGTTCCATCACGGTGTGCAGCCGACGCGCACCGATGTTCTCCATGCGATCATTCACCAGCGCAGCGTATTCGGCAATAGAGGTAACAGCGTCATCGGTGAACTCGACCTCGACCCCCTCTGTTCGAAGCAGTGCGGTGTACTGTCGCACAAGCGAGTTCTCCGGTTCAGTCAAAATGCGGATCAGATCGTCCCGGTCGAGCGGGTCGAGTTCGACACGGATGGGGAAACGCCCCTGCAATTCAGGGATCAGGTCGCTTGGCTTAGCCATGTGGAAGGCGCCAGCGGCAAGGAACAGTATGTGGGCAGTGCGAACCATGCCATAGCGAGTGTTAACGACGCTACCCTCGACAATCGGCAAAATGTCGCGTTGTACGCCCTCGCGCGAGACATCTGGTCCTGAGCCTCCATGGCGCCCAGCGATTTTGTCGATCTCGTCGAAGAAGATGACTCCTGAACTTTCTACTCGTCGGATGGCTTCGCGGGGGATCTCTTGTTTGTCGAGGAGTCCTTGGCTGGCCTCGCGTTCAAGATGATCGAGGGCATCTGGAACGCTCATGTGCCTCCGGACGCTACTGCCACCAAACAAGCCCGGCATCATGTTGCCTAGGTTGACGTCCATTTGCTCGGTGCCTTGCCCGGTGAAGACCTGGAAGCTTGGCAACTGGGTTTCAGTTACTTCAACTTCAACCGTGCGATCATCGAGGGTGCCGTCTCGAAGCTGAGCCCGAAGCTTCTCACGAGTCGCGCGCTGCTCGGCGCGGCTTGCAAGATCAGTGTCCTCATTGATGGATGGGACAGGCTGGGTTTGTGGGGGTGGAGGGAGCAGCAGGTCAAGCAATCTTTCCTCAGCCTGCATCTGTGCTTTCGGACGGACTTCCTCGGCCTTCTCCTTATTGATCATCGTGATGGCCAGTTCGACAATATCTCGGACCATCGATTCAACGTCGCGGCCGACGTAGCCCACTTCGGTAAACTTTGTTGCCTCTACCTTAAGAAAAGGAGATCCAGTTAGTCGAGATAGGCGCCGCGAAATTTCCGTCTTTCCGACACCGGTTGGTCCGATCATGATGATGTTCTTGGGGGCAACCTCATCGCGAAGATCTTCGGGGAGGCGCAGGCGTCGACGGCGGTTTCGAATAGCTATTGCAACCGCACGCTTGGCGGCCGCCTGGCCCACGATGTACTTGTCGAGCTCGGCGACAATTTCACGAGGTGTTAAATCTTCGACATGAGGACGCATTGCATCGATGGTTTCGGGTAGGCGAATTACCATCGGGCTCCCTTAGCTTTCCCGTTTACTGTCAACAGAGAGCACTTCGACTGTTAGTTCGTCGTTTGTGTAGATATCAATACCGGCGGCAATAGCGACTGCCTCGCGGGCGATCGTTTCGGCGACGAAATCGGTGTGCTGGAGCAAGGCACGTGCAGCGGCAAGCGCCATCGGCCCACCGGACCCGATTGTCAACACCCCGTCGTCGGGCTCGATCACGTCACCCGTACCAGACAACAGGATTGACGCGTCTACGTCGGCAACGATCATCAATGCCTGCAGGTTTCGCAGGCTACGGTCCATCCGCCAGTCTTTCGCCAACTCGACGGCAGCGCGGCGCAGGTTTCCTTGAAACTCCTTGAGTTTGCCCTCGAACCGGCCGAATAGCGCCAGACCGTCGGCCGACGAGCCGGCAAAACCCGCTATGACCTGATCCTCGTGCAGCCGCCGAACCTTCTGCGCGCCACCCTTCATGATTGTCGTATCGACACTCACCTGACCGTCGGAGACCATTGCTACCTGATCCCCTCGGCGCACGCAACATACCGTGGTGTGATGCCATTCGTTCATCGGGGGATTGTAGCAACTGGGCGCGCACTTGGCCTGTGCGCCGCTCCCGGGTGGGACAGGAAAACGTGGATGGTTTCGAATCGGCTTCGAAAGTGCGTGATCCCTCAGGCGCGTGGATGCGCCTTGTCATAGACTGCCTTCAGCTGTGCCGTCGAGACATGCGTGTATCTTTGGGTGGTGCCCAGCGAGGCGTGGCCGAGCAGTTCCTGGATGGTCCGGAGGTCAGCCCCTGCATTTAACAAATGAGTGGCAAATGAATGGCGGATAGCGTGCGGAGTTGCTGGCTTATTGATCGCAGCGTTCTTAAGATGCTCGGCGAGAAGTTTACGCAAACCATCAGTCGACAGACGTTTTCCATTGGGGGATAAGAACAAAGCGTCGGACCGGTTCGACCAGGAGCTGCGTATTTCCAGGTAGTTGCGGATAGCGTCGGTAGCATGTGAACCGAATGGTACGAGACGTTCCTTACGTCCCTTACCGAGAACCTGTACGGTGCGTTGATCGAGGTTGATGTTGTTTGTGTTGAGACCAGTTAGCTCAGCTGCACGTAGGCCGGTGGCATAAAGCAACTCGAGGATAGCTCGGTCACGGCGCCCTAGTTCGGTGTCCGCGGGAGACTCGAGTAGGCTCTGAATCTCAGATTCGCTGAGAAAGCGTGGCAGGTTTTGTGGAGCCTTCGGGTTTCGAATCGCGCGGGCAGGGTTATTTTGCAGAGTGCCCTTACGGCAGAGCCAGCCGCAGTAGGAACGCACAGCTGCCAGCTTGCGCCCGATCGTAACCGGCGAAAGCGAGGCAGCGTGCATGCGGGCTGCCCAAGCGCGCACAGCGCCTGTATCGATGTCGGTGGCCTTGACGATTCGGGACCCGCAATTTTCGGTACTGGTCGGGGCCTGTTGCCTGTCCGGTGCACCGCCGCGATAATCGGTTTCCCGCCCACTCAACCAAGCATCGAGGAAGTGGCCAAAATGCGACAAATCGGTACGGTAGGCTTTTACTGTGTGCTGAGAAGCGTTTTCTTCGACTTCAAGTCCGTGAAGAAAAGCGCCGAGGTCTTCCAGGAGACCCTGATCATTGCTCATATCTTAGAGCTAGCTCCGTTATTGGCCCGATGATGGCAGCGTGCCAGCTACACGCGACGCTGTTTTACCGGAGCCCGACCAGCTTCGCCCGATAAAAGGGTATCAAGTTTGGCCGCCGTTCCGACACCCTAAGCGGCCGTTGTCAACCCTTAAGGAAGAAGCCGCAGCGAACCAGATCTCGGCAAGGGGCGAAACCTCTTCAGCTCCAGGAGATTAGCTTGGGAGACCCTCAAGCTGTTCGCCGGCGAGCAACTTGTCGAGGAACTCACGAATTTGGTCCGACTTGCCGTTAGAAGCCCCGATCCAACGCTTAACAACGTTTCCCTCGGTATCGATTAGCAGCGTCGTTGGGAAGCCGAACACCGGACCAAAAACGTTCAACATTTCGTCATTTGACATCACGAGGGGGTAGGTGATGTTGTGTTTTTCATCCGAAGCTATCCACTCAAGAACCTCTTCCGGGGTTCCCGACTCGACAGTCAAACCGATGAGACTGACACCTTTGTCGCGATAATCGTTGTCGAGCGCGTTGTAGTGCGGAATCTCTGCGATACACGGGCCGCACCACGTGGCCCAGAAATCAATGATTAAAATGTTGCCAGCTAGCTCCTCAAACGACATCTCGGTGCCATCGAAACGTTCTGCAACCAGGCTGGCAAAAGCCTCAGGGGTGGGTGGCATAGGAGGCGTGTAGACAATGTAGCTAAGGGAACCGACAAGGCCCACGACAGCTACGGCAAGCAACGCGTACCTAACGTATCGCATTTTACTTCTCACTTTTCAGAGACTATCTAACGCCACTGTTGCTCTTTATCCAGGAGTCGAGATCGCGCAGCGCGCGCCGCGAGATTGCTTCCCGGCGTTCTTGTTTCCTACGAACAGGGTTTTCCAACGCAGGAATAATGCCGAACGTGATATTTGTTGGCTGATAGTTTAGCGCGCGCGCGTGGCTAATGTAGAAGGCCAATGATCCGAGCGCTGTCGTGCGCGGCACGGGGTTAATACCTCCGTCCAAAAGAGCCATACTGC
>ERZ651768.143-NODE-143-length-50226-cov-13.035773_pt1 | contig 50226 bp, 44 predicted proteins | sample MGYA00514754_ERZ651768 | MGnify/ENA metagenome assembly ERZ651768
TGACCTCATGATGAGCAAATGGGGAAACGCCGGTATCAAGGTCGATCGCGTTTCCTTTCTGGACGCAATGGGATGGAACATGCCGCACACGGTGCGCGAAACCATTGCCACTATCCGGGACAAGTATCCTGACGTCGAGACCTTTCACATGCACTTGCACAATACGCGCGGTGCGACAATCGCTAGCTATTACGAGGCTCTGCTGCTTGGCGCGACTGAATTCGACACGTCCCTTGGTGGCATGGGTGGCTGTCCATATTGTGGCAACGGTCGCGCAGCGGGACACGTTCCTACCGAAGATTTCGTTAACCTCTGTCACGAAATGGGGGTAGAGACGGGCTACGACCTCGACAAGGTGATCGAGGCGGCTTGCATCGCCGAGGAGGTTGTGGGGCACTCGCTTCGAGGGCACGTGTCCAAAGCCGGACCGCTCCCGAGAGACGAAGCGTGCTACCCAAACGATATGCCGTTCGTCGAGACGTTCGAAGAGGCCGCACACTTCAGGAACGGGCCAAGCGTTTACAAAGGACAGATCTCTCCTTGGAGAGAAGGCGATGCACTTTCGCGGACAAGTTCCGCGTAAAGGCAGCATCCAAGTCCGATAGCGCAAGAACGCGTCCCGCAAAAGGAACCGTTTGCCAATTCGAACCGCGTACTAGGAGGGAGGATGACACTTCAACTTTATCACTGCGAGCGCGCCCGCTCGATGCGTCCGCTTTGGACGTTAGAAGAAATGGGCCTTGACTATGAACTCATCACGTTACCGTTTCCGCCCCGCTATCTGGCGAAGGAGTATCTCGAAGTCAATCCACTCGGCACTGTCCCGTGTTTAGTCGATGGCGATGTCGTCATGACGGAATCGGCCGGTATCAGCCAATACCTTGTCGATTCGTATGGTCCGACGGATCTCGCGGTATCGCGAGAGGAACCAGACTACGGCGCATATCTGAACTGGTTGCATCGAAGCGATGCCACCTTGACCTTTCCGCAGACACTGGTGCTCCGTTACACGCAATTAGAGCCCGAAGAGAAGAGAAACCCACAGGTCGCCAACGATTACCGGAAATGGTTTCTTGGCCGGCTCCGATGCGTCGACGAGGCAGTCGCGGAACGCGAGTACCTGTGTGCACAGCGGTTTACGATTGCCGACATATGCATCGTCTACGCGTTGGTATTAGCAAAATCTCTCGACATCGAAGAGGCCTTTACACCTAATATTCAAACGTACTGGGATCGCATTGCTGAACGGGATGCGTTTCAACGCGCTTACGCCAAGTAGCTAGAGGAATAGAACATGGCAGTACTTCAATCGCAGCTAGATACACGTTCTGAGCAGTTCCGACAGAACAAAGAAGAAATGACCGTCAAGCTAGAGCAGATGGACGAGCTATACGCCGAGGCAGCGCGAGGTGGCGGCGCCGAAGCTCTCGAGCGTCTTGCCAAAAGAAATAAGATGCCGATCCGAGAGCGAATCGCGTGGGCACTCGATCCCGATTCGCCATTTCTTGAAATCAGCCCTCTCGCGGCCTGGCGTTCGCACGTAGCAATAGGCTCCGGTTTCGTTGTCGGCGTGGGCGTCATCGAGGGCGTCGAGTGCGTCATTCTTGGCCACGATCCCTCCGTCCGCGCCGGAGCCTTCAATCATTTCAACTCCAAAAAGCTGATGCGTGGATTGGAGATCGCTCGTGAGAATCGCCTACCTTACGTGCAATTCGTCGAATCCGCCGGCGCTGATCTGCGTGGCGGCGGTGGTGGTGGCGGCGGTGGTGGCACGCCGGTCGACCCACTTCTACGGGTGGAGGGACATTTCGCCGAATCAGGACGTCTCTTTTATGAAATCACCGAGCTATCGAAAATGCGAATACCAACTATTTCGTTAGTGTTCGGTGCTTCGACCGCGGGCGGCGCTTACCAACCGGGAATGAGCGATTACAACATATTCGTCAAGAACCAGGCGATGGTTTCACTTGGCGGGCCACCACTCGTGAAGATGGCAACGGGCGAAGATGCGGAGCCGGAACCGCTGGGTGGCGCCGACATGCACACGTCCACGTCGGGGCTCGGAGACTATCTCGCCCAGAACGAAATGGATGGTATTCGATTACTGCGTGAAGTCGTGGGGCACCTCAACTGGCGAAAACTTGGTCCCGGACCAAGCAAACCGGCAGACCCACCTATCCACGATCCGCAAGAACTTCTCGGCGTCGTCGGCGAGGACCTAAAAAAACCTTTTGATATACGAGAGGTCATTGCCCGCGTCGTCGACGGTTCTCGTTTTGAAGAATTTAAACCCCGGTATGGACCTACACTGGTGACCGGGTGGGCCTCCATTCACGGCTATCCCGTTGGCATCTTGGGTAACAACGGTGCACTGATGTCCGAATCTTCAGAAAAGGCGTCGCAGTTTATTCAACTCTGTAATCAAGTCGACGTGCCATTGTTGTTTCTTCACAACATCACCGGCTATGTGGTGGGAACGGATTTCGAGCAGGGCGGCATTACGAAGAATGGTTCGAAAATGATCAATGCGGTGACGAATTCCACCGTTCCGCACATCACAGTGATCGTCGGGGCATCGTACGGCGCCGGAAATTACGGTATGAGCGGCCGAGCGTTTGGGACTAAATTCACCTTCATATGGCCCACCGCAAAAATTGCCGTCATGGGCCCGGAGCAAATGGCGGGCGTGATGACCATTATCCAAAAAGCATCCGCTGAGCGACGCGGCGCAGAGTTTGACGAAGAAGCCAACGCCCAACGCGAAGCCGCCGTCATGGCCAACGCTGAGGAACAATCGAAGGGCCTCTTCGCTACATCCCGAGTATCAGACGACGGCATGATCGATCCAAGAGACACCCGCGACGTTGTCGGGTTCGCACTTTCCGCCGTCGCAAACGATGCCGTCAAGGGCACCAAGGAGTTCGGCACATGGCGGATGTAATTATTAAACCCATCACACGCTTGTTGGTCGCCAATCGCGGTGAGATCGCACGAAGAATTTTTCGCACCGCGCATGAAATGGGCATCGCCACTGTCGCGGTCTATGCAGACGGTGATGACAACGCGCCTTTCGTTCAGGAAGCGGACAGTGCCATCGCACTACAAGGACAAACGTCAGCAGAAACCTACCTGGATGCGGAAAAAGTATACGCAGCCTGCGCTGCCTCCGGGGCAGACGCGGTACACCCCGGTTACGGGTTTTTATCGGAAAACGCACGCTTCGCCGAAGCCATCATGAAGCGTGGAATTACTTGGGTAGGGCCACCGACCCACGCGATTGAACAAATGGGCGACAAATTATCAGCCAAACAGGCGATGACCGACGCCGGTGTACCGACCCTACCTGCGCACGAGCTCAATGTCGGGGACGACCTAGCAAAAGCTGCCGACGCGATCGGTTTTCCTGTCCTTGTCAAAGCATCGGCCGGCGGTGGCGGTCGTGGGATGCGGGTTGTCGAAAGTGTTGCCGATCTAGAAGCCGCCGTCGAAGGGGCGCGTCGCGAAGCTGAAGCATCCTTCGGTGACGATACCGTGTTTCTTGAACGATGGCTGACGGCATCTCGACACGTCGAAATACAGATCCTCGGAGACAACCACGGCAACTTAGTACATTTATTTGAACGTGAGTGCTCTATCCAACGCCGCCATCAGAAGGTTATCGAAGAGGCACCTTCGTCCGCGGTAACTCCCGCACTCCGCGAGCAAATGGGAAATGCTGCGGTCAAAGCGGCACAAAAGATCGGTTATACCTCGGCTGGCACCGTCGAGTTCTTGCTCAACGGAGAGGACTTTTGGTTCTTAGAAGTTAATACCAGACTTCAGGTAGAACACCCTGTCACTGAAGCCATCACTGGACTCGATCTCGTGCGCGAACAGCTACGAATCGCCGAGGGAGAAGAACTCGGCTACGACCAAGATGACTTGACTATCGATGGGCACGCGATCGAAGCCCGACTCTACGCCGAAGATCCGACTAGGAACTTCCTCCCCTCGCCCGGAACCATCCAAGTATGGAAGCCATCGTCACAGGCCCGTTTCGACTCCGGCGTCGAAGCCGGTACCGAGGTCAGTGTGAATTTTGACCCAATGATTGCCAAAGTGATCGCGCACGCGCCGACGCGGCGAGAGGCCGCTGCCAAACTCGCGCGAGCTTTGGAAACGACACAGCTTCACGGCATCACCAACAACCGTGATTTTCTGGTGGCCACGTTGCGCACTCCGGCATTTATCGCGGGCGATACAACGACCGACTTCATTGAACGCGTAAATCCCATGCGTACCCGAGAACCGAATGCCACAGAAGTCAGCGACGCCGCCATCGCAGCGGCTTTATTTGCTCAAGATCGGCGTCGAAAAAACGCCAAAGTACTGCGTCACATCTCCAGCGGTTGGCGAAATTCAATGATGCCGCCGGAACGTGTCGGATACGCTGTCGGTGATAGCGAATATGCGATCGAGTATCGCGCGAATCGAGACGGCACGTTTGACGTCAACGTCAGTGGCGACGATCACCATGTAACCCTTCACGGTGTGAACGGAGACCAGATCGATCTTGCCATCGACCAACGACGAATCGCTTTTGCGGTATCGGAAGACGAAGCGAATCGCTACGTTCATGCCCCAACAGGCGACGTGCTACTGACCGAGTTGGACCGTTTCCCCAAACCTGGTGTGGCCGAATTTACTGGCGGGTTATACGCGCCCATGCCGGGCAAGGTCCTCGCGACCGAAGTATCACCTGGCGAGAGCGTGTCCGAGGGGCAGCTGTTGGTGATCCTCGAAGCTATGAAAATGGAGCACCGAATAACTGCACCCATCGACGGCGTTGTTCAGGAAGTACCTGTTAACGAAGGTGACCAAGTCGACAATGGCCAAATATTGATCGTATTCGAAGAAAACGAAGGGGAATCATAGTGGCAACCACAGAAGCAACGCTTTATGCCGTCAAGAACGGCGCAGCCTGGATCACCCTGAATCGGCCGGAAAATCGAAATGCCCTTTCAGCCATTCTGGTACTTGAACTGTACGAGCATTTGCTCGTCGCCAACGACGATCCGGAGGTCCGATGCATCGTTATCACGGGCACAGATCCAGCTTTTTGCGCTGGGGCCGACCTTAAGAGTCCACCGGGCGAGAGTATTGAGGGACGCAAGTCAGTGCCCTATCCGCAAGTGCTAACGCAAATTCTTGAGAGCAACAAACCGGTGATTGCTGCGGTCAATGGAGCGGCGTTCGCCGGCGGCCTCGGACTGGTTGGTGCGGCCGATATCGTGATAGCTCGCGAAGATGTTCAATTTAGCTTTAGCGAAGTGAGAATTGGGGTGATTCCAGCCGTCATTTCCGTCGTGTGCATCCCCAAACTTGGAACACATCACGCGATGAAACTGTTCATCACCGGCGAACGATTTAGTGGAACTCAAGCTGTTGAGATGGGATTCGCGCACCGTGCCGTCTCCAAAGATCAACTCGTATCCGCCGTGAACGAAGAAGTCGATATGATTAATCGTGGGGGGCCGATTGCTGTCGTCGAATGCAAGAAATTAGTGCGTCGAGTTCCACAACTCTCGATCGGAGATGGCTTTACCGAAACCGCGGAGTGGAGCGGACGCATGTTCCGTTCTGACGAGGCTTCGGAAGGAATGGCGGCATTTCGAGAGAAGCGAGATGCGTCTTGGATCCAGGACGCCTAATCCAGGCGCTATCCCAACCGCCTATTTTCAGACGATAAGCCCCTGTGGCCCGGAATTAGTGAATCCTAGAGCGGCCGTTTCCCGCTTGCCGAGTCGTGCAATTGTGTAACGATCCTAGATATGATCATTGAATAGGGATAAGACTGTGTTCCCGTTGCACATTGACGACGGGTAATTTTAGTAGGGGTAGCCAATAATGAAATCTCGAATTTGCGACATGCTCGGCATAGAATTTCCGCTCGTCGCATTTACGCATTGCCGCGACGTTGTCGTGGAAGTCTCTAAAGCCGGTGGTATGGGCGTTCTCGGTGCAGCAGGTCATTCAGCGCAGACGCTTGAGGTCGAACTGAATTGGATTGACGAACACATCGACGGAATGCCCTATGGGGTTGATTTGATCGCACCGACCAGCATCGCAATATCCGACGACACCAGCCCAGAAGAAACGTTAAATATGGTGCCGGAGGAACACAGAGACTTCGCCCTCAACATCCTTGCCCAACATCAGATCGATACCAAAGATGTTTACGCGATGCAGCAGGGTGGCGGCGGAGGCTTTCTCACCAAGGGGCGTGCCACCAACATTATCGACGTGGCGTTTTCCCACCCCATCAAACTCATCGCCAATGCATTAGGGGTGCCTCCGAGGTACATGATCGAAATGTGTCAACAACATGGTGTTGCTTCGGCCGCCCTCGTGGGAGCAAAAGAACACGCCGTAAAACAGGTGGATGCGGGCGTTGATCTTCTCGTCGTCGCCGGCACCGAGGCTGGTGGACATTGCGGTGAAGTCTCGACCATGGTGCTGGTTCCCGAAGTCTGTGGCGCGGTTAAAGATTCCGACGTGCCTGTTCTTGCGGCAGGCGGCATCGTCACCGGCCGACAAATGGCTGCTTGCATGGCGATGGGTGCAGATGGTGTTTGGACCGGATCCGTTTGGCTGACAGTCGCAGAAGCCAACACGTCGCCGATTATCAAAGAGAAATACGTCCAGGCTGACTCCCGCATGACCGTTCGCTCGAAAGCGAGAACAGGGAAATATTCGCGTCAACTCCGATCGCCCTGGACCGACGCATGGGAATCTGGCGAAGCCCCAAATCCCCTACCCATGCCGTTGCAGTCACTGGTTAGCGAAGCACCGCTCGCAAAGGTTACAAAGCTTGCCGAAGGCGGGCACGAGGGAGCAAAACAACTCGCAACTTCGTTCGTAGGCCAAGGGGTCGGCTTGATGAATTCGATTCAGTCCACACGCGCCGTGGTCTACGAGTTCATGGAAGACTTTCTGAACGCACAGGAGCGACTTCAATCGGCGATTGAAGACTGACCGCAGGAGTTCCGAAGCATGAACAGTATCGAGTACGTCGCCTCCATCCTTAAGCAGGAGGGCGTCGAGTGGATGGCTTGCTATCCGTCCAACCCGTTAATTGAAGCGGTGGCAAAAGAAGGCATACGCCCCGTGGCTTTTCGGCACGAACGCGGCGCGGTGATGGCCGCAGATGGGTTTTCGAGACTATCCGATCGCAAACGCTTTGGCGTTGTCGCGATGCAATCGCAAGCCGGTGCGGAAAACTCTGTCGGTGGTCTATCACAAGCGTATGCCGACAACGTTCCTATCCTTGTTCTGCCCGGGGGAAACCCTCTCGATATGCTCTTTATCCGCCCTAATTTCTTTGCAGCACGAACATGGGAATCGGTGGTAAAAAAGGTCGAATTCATTAGTCGGCCCGATCAAACTGGCAACGTGATGCGACGCGCGTTTCACGCGCTCCGGTCCGGCAGTACCGGGCCCGTGGTGGTCGAAATGCCAATCGACGTCTGCATGGCTGATATTCCAGAGCGTGCGCGACCTTATACATCGCCAATGCCAGCGTTGAGCGGACCCTCACCGCATGACCTTGAAGACGCCGCTAAGGCCTTAGTCGCCGCCAAAAATCCTCTGATCTGGGCCGGCGCGGGTGTACTCTCGGCGGGCGCGACGGAGGAGCTTCGCGCGATAGCAGAACTACTAGACATTCCGGTCTACACATCGATGCCAGGCAAGTCGGCCTTCGACGAACGCCATCCGCTATCTCTCGGGGCGGGCGGATCTACCGTGACTGGGCCTGCGCGACAATGGCTTGACGACGCCGACGTTATTTTTGCGATCGGCGCCTCACTGACTTCTTCTCCCTATGCACAACGTTTCTCCCCAGAAAAGTTCTTGATCCACTCTGTGATCAATATCGACGAGATCAACAAGGACACCGTCGCGGATATTGGCTTGGCGGGGGATGCGCGGATAACCCTTACGTCAATCCTTGACGTTGTTAAGGGATTGATCGGCGAGGGCCCTCGGAGTACTGGTGTCCAAGATCGTATCGCCAAGTCACGAGCGGAGTGGATGGAAAGCTGGCGCCCCTACCTCACCAACGATGACACGCCCATATCGCCGTACCGGATAATTCACGAAATGGGACAAAACTTAGATCTCGAAAATAGCGTCGTCACCCACGACGCCGGCGCACCCCGCGACCAAATTGTGCCCTTCTACACGGCGACGACGCCGCACAGTTACGTCGGCTGGGGCAAGTCCACGCACCTTGGGTTTTCGATCCCGTTGATGATCGGGGCAAAAATGGCGATGCCTGAACGATTTTGCATCAATCTTATGGGCGACGGCGCGTTCGGTATGTCCGGTCTCGATATTGAAACCTCGTCTCGCGCCGGCATACCTATCACAACCATTGTCCTGAACAACGGAATTATGGCTACCTATCCCGGTGGTTTTCCAACGGCCCGTGAACAATTCGGTGTGTCCCACATGCAAGGGAACTACGCGACCATCGCACAAGGTATGGGCGCCGAAGGCATTGTCGTCGAAAAAACCGAAGAGATAGCTCCAGCGTTAACCCAGGCGCAACGATTCAATGCGGACGGAAAAACGGTGCTGATCGACGTCAGGACGCGGGCAGAAGACTCACGCGCGCCCTCTCGTTTCGTGTAAGGACGTAACTGGATTGCGATTGCGTTAGACGTCGCCGCCCGCTGTTGTCACCCGCACTATACGACTAGGTTTACGAGGCGTGAGGGAACAACGATTTCTTTGCGAATCGCCTTACCATCGATGAACTTTTGTACGTTCGGTTGAGCCTTAGCTGCGGCAACAACGTCTTCTGCAACTGCATCGGCATCCACGGTTAGCGTTGCTCGAAGTTTTCCATTCACCTGGACGGCAATTTCGATGGTTTCAGTGCGGATTTTCGACTCATCAAACGTCGGCCAATTCGTGTATGTAATGGAATCTTGATGACCCAACGCGTGCCATAGTTCTTCTGCAATGTGCGGTGCAAAAGGCGCCAGAATCGTGACGAAAGCTGAGTACCAACTTCTTGGGACCGTCGCTGCTCGAGTGGCTTCGTTGACGAAAACCATCATGTCGGAAATCGCAGTATTAAACCGTTTTGAATCGACCGCGTCGGTCACGTTGCGGATAGCAATGTGTAGCGCTCTTTCTAACTCCGTCCCATCAATCTCTGCATCCGTTAATTTGCCCTCGTCAAAAACCCGCCAGGCTCGATCTAGAAATCGACGACAGCCGGCAACGCCGTTTGTATCCCAATCACCCCCGTCTTCCAGGGGACCCATAAAAAGTTCATACAGCCGCAACGAATCCGCCCCATATTCACGACACATGTCGTCGGGATTGACCACGTTATATTTAGATTTCGACATCTTTTCGCGATGAGCGTCGATCGCACGTCCATCTTCGAGCGCTCGCCAACCTCCATCTCGGTTCTCAACCTCATTCTCGTAGTAGTACTTGCCACGCGTGTCCCGATAGGAGGTCGCATGGATCATTCCCTGGTTGAAAAGCGCTTGAAAAGGTTCGGGAGTCGAAACCACACCGATGTCATAAAGCACTCGGTGCCAAAACCTCGCGTATAGAAGATGCAGCGTTGCGTGTTCGGCACCCCCGACGTACAAATCGACAGGCATCCAGTAGTTTTCGTCTTCTGGATCCCAAGCAACGTCATCTCGTTTCGGGTTTATGAAGCGCAAGTAGTACCAGCACGATCCGGCCCATTGCGGCATGGTGTTGGTCTCTCGGATTAATCGACTCCCCGTTTTAGGATCCTCGATCTCGACCCACTCCTTCGCTCGTGCAAGAGGTGGCCGGCCGTCGTCGGTCGGTCGATATTCATCAAGCTCTGGGAGAGTCACCGGAAGTTCGCTTTCGGAAACGCCCCTGACCGCGCCATCCTCCGCGTGAACCACCGGAATCGGTTCGCCCCAATACCGTTGGCGGCTAAACAACCAATCGCGTAAGCGGTAGTTTACTTGACCGCTACCAAGTCCTCGGTCCTCGAGCCAAGCAATAACCGTTTGCTTCGCGGTATCGACATCCAGGCCATCGAGGAACTCTGAATTGATGTGCAAACCCTCACCGGTGTACGCCGACTGACTGATGTCGCCACCTTGCACCACTTCAATAATAGGAAGACCAAAACGTGTCGCGAATGCATAGTCTCGCTCGTCGTGGGCCGGGCACGCGTATACCGCGCCGGTGCCGTACGTTGCGAGCACATAGTCTGCTATCCAAATCGGAACCGCTTCGCTATTAACAGGATTGATACAAAACGAACCTGAAAAGACGCCCGTTTTTTCAACGTCCACAGCCTCGGCCGTCCGATCGCGTTCGCTTCGCAGTCCCGCCTGTTCGCAGTACGCTGATACGGTTTCCTTATGCTCTGGCGAGGCGACCGACGAAACCAATGGGTGTTCAGGTGCCAAGACGAGATAAGTGCACCCAAATAGAGTGTCCGGTCGAGTGGTAAATACTTCAATGCTGGTGTCGGAGTCTTGAATCGGAAATAACACCGCAGCTCCTTCGGACCGACCGATCCAATTGCGTTGCGACTCTTTTATTCCTTCCGGCCAATCTAAATCATCAAGACCATCGAGAAGTTTGTCTGCATATTCAGTGATACGAAGCATCCACTGGCGCATCGAGCGACGTTCCACCGGGTCGCCTGTCTCGATGTAAACGCCGTCCTTAACCTCCTCGTTGGCGAGTACCGTTCCGAGGGCCGGACACCAGTTGACCGGTACATCTTCCTCATAGGCCAAACCTCGCTCGAACAATTTCAAGAATATCCACTGTGTCCATTTGTAGTATTCGGGATCTGAGGTCGCAAATTCACGCGACCAATCATATGAGAGACCCAGCGACGTCAATTGATCCTTGAACGTCGCGATGTTTCGTTCCGTCACTTCGCGCGGACCGATGCCTTCGCGCATAGCTTGACGTTCGCTCGGTAATCCGAACGAATCCCAACCCATGACGCGCAAGACGTTGTAGCCCATCATTCTACGGGCCCGTGCCATGACGTCTGTCGCAACGTACCCTTTCGGATGGCCTACATGTAAGCCGACGCCACTCGGATACGGGAACATATCAAGAACGTAATACTTCGGAAGCGAACGATCGTCTCGGGTCAAGAATGTATCGTTATCGTGCCAATAGGACTGCCACTTCTTTTCGATCGTAAGGTGGTCGTAACCGGCCATAGGTCGATTCGGTGGAGTACTCAGCTTCCCTGGGGGCGAAACTTCGGCAACGCGATGTCGTCGTTGATCGCGTCAAATACGACTTCCAAAGGCATATCGAGCTTCAATGCTTCGGGTGTCTGCTCGCAATCGACGATATTGCTCATCATGCGGACGCCTTCGTCGAGCTCTACGATTGCTATCGCATACGGCGCATCATCTTCGAAACCCCGTGCAGGTCGTTCATTGATGACGTAGCTGTATAGCCTACCCTTTCCCGACGCTTCAAAAATCTCCACGTCGGTTGACCCGGTATAAGGGCTGAACGGCCTGGGCGGAAAGTACGCTTTCCCGGTTTCTTTACATCGTTGCAAAAGCAGCTTGCCTTCCTTGCAACCATCCCAAAAGAACCGAGTCTCCGGCGTTGGACGAGGAATGGGTTTGCGGTATTCGCTCATGATCGCGCCCTTTCGCGAGTGAACCGCGATTCTAAACGCAAGCTGCTTCCAACTCACGCATTTGCAACCTGACGTCTTTGAGATTCCTCATCGGCCGGAAAATTGATCCGCAGCGTCCGTTTCCTCTGTGTGATTACCACTACCGATGCCACGCTCGTTATGATGGTTCCCTTTGGGGGGAGATAGTTATGTCGAGCTGGTTTTCGATCGAAGGCAAGACCGCTTTGGTTACCGGTGGTTCTCGTGGAATTGGCGAGATGATTGCCGCCGGGTTCCTGATCCATGGCGCTCGCGTGTACATCAATTCTCGCAAAGCCGACGTCTGCGACGAAACCGCAGCTCGACTCGCAAAAACACACGGTGGCGATTGTGTTTCAGTTCCCGGTGACATGTCGGACCTTGGCAGCATCGAAAACGTTTTCAACGAGATCGCCAAGCGCGAGGAACGACTCGATATACTTGTCAACAACGCCGGGTCCACCTGGGGCGCGCCCATCGACGAATTTCCTGAAAGTGGGTGGGACAAAGTTATGGATACGAATGTCAAAGGCATTTTTTTTCTAACCCAGAAGATGTTGCCGCTATTGCGTCAGTCTGCAACTTCCGAAGATCCCGCTCGCGTGATTAATATCGGATCGGTGGACGGAATTAAAACACCCGTTTTCGACAACTTTTCCTATGGCGCTGCAAAGGCAGCGGTCCATCATCTCACCCGACAAATGGCCGCGCATTTGGTGAAAGAAAACATCATCGTCAACGCGATCGCACCCGGTCCTTTCCCCTCATGGATGTTGAGTGCTGGTGTCGGATTCGGCGGCAAGGTCGAAGGGGCGGATTGGGACAGCGTTGGTCGAAATAATCCAAGGGGCCGGGTCGGCACAATGGAAGACATCGCCGGCCTCGCCATATACCTTAGTTCGCGGGCTGGCGCTTATACCGTCGGTGAGACGATCACTTGCGATGGCGGTTCCGTGGCTGTCTCGTAAAACCCGTTGTACGGGGAAAATCTCGCCCAAAGCAACAGCTCAAGTGGCGGACGCTGCGGCGATACTCTCGACCGTCGAACCCAGCATCGCCGAAAAGTCCGCGACAGTTTGCCCGGCTTGCAACCCTTCTGTGAGAGCACGAGAGAAACTAGCTATAACTCCTTGATTATTAGACAATTTATTATTAGATTCTTCTCGAGAATAACCCCCTGAAAGCGCGACAACTCGTAAAACTTTGGGATGCTCGCAGAATTCCTGATAAAAATTATCAGTCTCAGGGAGGGTCAGTTTGAAGATCACGGGAAGATCACCGTCCAAGCCCGCAAGCTGCACTCGTAAATTGTCCCGTAAGAGGTTTTCGCAATCCTGCTTATCGATCGCATGGATGTCGACCTCGGGCTCGATAATGGGCACCATTCCATGTGCAAGAATATTCGCCCCAAATTCGAATTGTTGGGCGACTACTTTCTCAATACCACCGTCGTTAGCTTCTTTAATGACCGATCGCATCTTGGTACCAAACACATCGAGAGATTTCGCCCGAATCAGCCTCTCGTCCAGATCAGGAATCGGCTTCATGATTTGCACACCCTGGGCCAGGTCGTCCATCCCATAATCCACTTTCAAGAACGGGACAATTTGCTTTTCCCGCCACAGATACCGACTAGTTGGTTGTCCCAAAACCTCTCGGTCGAGAGTGTTTTGAAACAGGATCGCACCCAACACATGAGTCCCCGTGAACCGTGAGTCCGTCACGATACGAGTCCGCATCGCATGCACCGTGTCAAACATCTCCTCGTCCGAGTTATATGCAGAAGCATCGACGCCGTATAGCTGCAGTGCCTTAGGTGTGCTACCGCCGCTTTGATCAAGCGCAGCGATAAACCCCGACTCTCTACCCATACGTTCAATCTGTTCGGTCATCCGTTCCACCGTGTTAACCGCCCTAAGAGCAACCACATTCTAGCGTGAGAAAAGCAATAGACCTATGTTCTCGCAACTCCGTCCGCAGCAGCTCTTTACGCTGCCACATTGCTCTGCAGATCCGCCACTTCAGAAATAATCTCGTACGAGCGCAGTCGTTTTGAGTGCTCGTAGATTTGACACGAAATAATCAATTCGTCAGCACCCGTCTTCACAAGAAAGTCATCGATCGTCTTAGTAATGGTTTCGGCCGAACCAACGGCCGAAGCACTGCGCATCTCATCAAGCATCTTCTGCTGCCCCGGAGTCAATTCAAGACCTTCCACCGGCGGGGGTAAGCGTCCCGGAGTTCCGCTACGTAACTTGAGAAAGGATTGGGTCGCCGACGTCCGCAGAAACCGCGCTTCATCATCTGTTTCTGCTGCACAAACGTTGAATCCAAGCATGACGTATGGACCTTCCTGCTGCGCCGATGGTTCGAATCGCGTCCGATAGATATCAATAGCCTGCATCATTGCGGCGGGCGCAAAGTGAGATGCAAATGCGAACGGCAGCCCGAGCAATGCCGCCAGTTGAGCGCCGTAAAGGCTCGACCCGAGCATCCATATCGGTACCTCGGCACCGCCGCCTGGCACCGCGTGCACCCGCTGATTCTCTTTGGGCGGCGCTAGGTAATGCTTGAGCTCCATTACGTCGCGCGGAAATTCGTCAATGTCGCCTTGGAGGGTCCGGCGAAGAGCCATTGATGTTTGCTGATCAGTACCCGGCGCTCGACCAAGACCAAGGTCTATTCGTCCCGGAAACAACGCCTCGAGCGTGCCAAATTGCTCCGCAATAACAATCGGCGCGTGATTCGGCAGCATAATCCCACCCGATCCGACCCGAATCGAACGGGTACCTTGGGCAACATGGCCAATCACGACAGCGGTCGCGGAACTCGCTATACCCTGCATGTTATGGTGCTCGGCTAACCAGTAGCGCGTGTATCCCCAGGCCTCGGCATGACGTGCCAGATCAAGGGTGTTTGCAAGTGCCCTACCAGCGCTGCTCCCCTCCACGATCGGGGCGAGATCAAGAACCGAGAATTTCGTCAAAGCGGGTGGACTCGGACCGGTAGTTCACGGAAACCATGAATAAAGGTTGAGTAGTTTCGGCGGGCCTCGCCGACGACCTCCACCGTTTCAAAACGCTTTAGGATTTCTTCCCACAGCACCCGCAATTGCATTTCAGCCATTCGATTACCCATGCAACGGTGAATGCCAAAACCAAATGCAAGATGATGGCGCGCGTTGGGTCGATCGACTTGAAATTGATTCGCGTTCGGAATGAAGTCTTCGTCTCGATTCCCCGATATGTACCACATCAAGAGTTGGTCACCTTTCAAGATTTGTTTATCGCGGACCTCACAATCTTCGTTCGCGGTACGTCGCATATAGGCAATCGGCGATTGCCAACGAATAATTTCAGAAACCATATTCGGTGCGAGCCCATGGTCGGCCCTGAGTTTCTCGTACTCGACCGGATTTTCGTTAAGGGCCAGCACTCCACCCGTAATGGAGTTTCGAGTGGTGTCATTGCCACCGACGATCAACAGCAAAAGATTGCCGAGAAACTCGTACGGCTGCATGTCTCGGGTAGCTTCACCATTAGCAAGCATTGACACTAAGTCATTGCCGGGCTTGCCGACACGTTCTTGCCACAGCCTGGTGAAATACTCCAAACAGGAAAGCATCTCTTGTCGCGCTTCTTCCCTTGACTCGACGATGCCTTCTTCCTGCCCCGCCGTTACAACATCAGACCAACGCGTCAGCTTACGCCGATCCTCAAACGGGAAGTCGAACAAGGTCGCCAACATCTGGGTAGTCAACTCCACGGATACGTTGTCAACCCAATCAAAGGTTTCGCCAATGGGCAGCGCATCCAGAATCACTCCGGCCCGCTCGCGTATGGTGGATTCAAGCAGCTTGAGATTAGGAGGTGCAACCACGGGGGAAACCGTCGCTCGTTGTTCATCGTGTTTCGGTGGATCTGTTGAGATGAACATATTGAAAGCCCCGCGTTCGGCGTGCGAATTCAAGTCCACGCGAGGCCCCAACGCTATGCCGTGGGCAGAAGAAAATAGGCGATGGTTGGTGTCGATCGCCATAATGTCGTCAAATTTCGTAATCGACCAGAAGCGGCCGGCATGTTCACGCTCAGAGAGATGAACAGGGTCTTCCTGGCGTAACCGCTCAAAATAACGCCAGTGCTTATCTTCATGAAATAGCAGCGGATCCATAACGTCGATCTCATCAAGCGCAATCGAGTAGGGATCCGGTATCTCAATATGTTGCTCTGTCTCGCTCATCGCTCTCACCTTATTTCTCCGACGCGACTGTAGCGTACTTAATTGAAAGAAGCTTCGTGTGACCCGATGTCGGCCAAGCTATACTGGTCGAGTAGCACAGGGCTAACGACATGGAAAAAATTCTGCTGTACCACAACCCCGGTTGAGGGAAATCACGCGGCGCAATCGACATATTGCGCGAGCGCGACGTCGAGTTCGATGTCATTGAATACCTCAAAACGCCGCTGAGCCGCGAAGATCTTGGGCGAATCGTCGATCTTGTACCGGAAAGTCCCCAAGAAATGGTTCGTAAGGACAAAAGCTTTACCGAACTTGGGCTTAACGCCGATGACTACACGTCGAAAGAGGCAGTAGTCAATATTCTTCTCGAACACCCCAAACTGATGCAGCGACCCATCATCACCCGGGGCGGACAAGCGGTCATTGGGCGACCCTCGGAAAAAGTCCTAGCGCTCCTCGATTAGGGGTCGCCGGTAGGCGATTCTCGGGCCGCGGAGGTTTTTCCGTCGCATGCACCTTCGGGATCCTCTGACGATCAACGTCGCCAGAGATCATCATTTACCTAGGCTACGAAGCGCTCAGTTGCCTTTGTCCGCCGCTATGAACATCTCAGCGCCCCCAATCAAACGTCCGATCCCGTCAGCGACCGTCGCCATACGTTCATCGGTTGAATCACCGACAACCCACCGGTGGTGAAGCTGTTGAACGACTGTCGCCGTTTTCCACCGGGCGAAAGCCGCGTACCAGTCGGCGCGCGACACGTCTATCCCGGATAGCTCGCCATAGCGCACAACGACTTCGCGACGGGCCGGCAAACCCATGCGTTCCATCCCTACATGAGCGAGGCCTACCACCGAAGCATCGTCATCTGGGTCGGGCCAATAATTGAGTAACGTACCTAGATCGATGAGAGGATCGCCGAGCGTCGTCATGTCCCAATCGAAAATAGCGACGACATGATCGGGGTCGGCGGGATCGAACATACAGTTGTCGAGCTTGAGGTCGTTATGGACCAATGAAACCCGTTGCGGGCCAGGCATCGTGGCTTCCAATGCATCAAAAATACCCGCCATTTGGGCAGCGTATCGCTCATCCGCGACCAAATCCCATCGTTTTTTCCAACCCTGCAGTTGACGTAAAACAAAACCTTCCGGCCTACCTAGGTCGTCGAGATCCGACACGCTCGGATCAAGGCGGTGAAAACGCGCCATTGCATCCACCAAAGCGAAGCCGATCCGTTTCCCGACGTTTGTGTGTTGGCGCATCGTTGCGGGAATCACGCCGCGAACGACCTCCCCTCGACACCGTTCCATGACGAAAAAATCGGCGCCCGCCACCGCGTGATCGTCACAAAATACATATGCTCGAGGAGCCAACTCAAACTGTCGCCACAACGTCGATAGGACCTTGTATTCTCGACCCATATCGTGAGCTCCTGGCGCCAGGGTGCCGAAAGGGGGGCGCCGAAAAACAAGCTCGCTAGTCCCAAAAGCAATCATGTAGGTGAGATTTGCGGACCCATTGGGAAACTGCAGAACACGGAATGAACCGCGAGTATCAATTTCGGGTGGCAGCGTGTGTCGTAAGTAATCCGCTATCGACGGCCAATCAAGCTCCTCACCCGATCGAACAGCTTCGAGCTCGGGCAGGGCCACGTCTCGAAAGGGATCAACATCTTCCGGGATCACCGCCACGCCCTATAACACCGCGATGGGGTTAACCGGGGAGCCAGTTCCCCGGACAACTTGAAGCGGCGCGATGGAAATGAAAAATTCCCAACGTCCTCGTTCAACACAAGCATTGGCAAGTGCGTCCAGCCGCAAGTTGTCAAGCAAATGAAGTCCGATCGCTACGATGCCACACTGATGTATCGGCATCGGCCACCCTTTCGTGTCGGTGTTGGGGATCGCATCTGACACACCGTCCGACCCAAGCGTCGCGATACGACGATCATGCAGCCACCGAACCGCACGTCCATCCAATCCGGCCAAACCTTCGGTAGGCGCCCACGATCCCTTCGCTTTCCGTCTCGCATCACGTCCTGTCGCGATTAGTAGGATATCCCCCTCGCCAACGGTGACGTTCTGATCGCGTTCTGCGGCCTCAAGATCTTCGGGGGATACGCGTTCGTCAATGTCGAGCCAGTCGACACCTTTTAGTCGAGGTATATCTAACAAAACACCGCGACCCGCGATGCCTTCCTTCCCTGCCATGATGCTATTTCTGGTTGCACCGGTACTTTTAACCTCAGTTGCTTTAAATCCGTTGTACATCGTCTCTTTCACGAAAACGTGGCACAAGGCGTCAATATGCGTCACTGCCATCCCATGGAACGCCACCCCTATATAATCCATCGCGGATTCCATACCGGGAATACCGGTTTCAGTGCAAGCATCCCCCGCCACAACCATCATGTGCTGTGCTGGCCTCGGATTATCAGGTGCCGGGCGCGTTGGAAATTCAAGCGAGCAACTGACGGTCGTGCCATCTTCTATCAAGCTGGCCGCGGCTGCGACTCGTGCCGGTGTGATGTAATTGAGTGCACCTCGTTCGTCGTCGTCACCCCATTTACCCCAGTTTTTTACGTCTTCAAAGAGTGTCTCTAGTTCGACCGTCGACATTGTCATTTTCGCGCTTGCTCCGTTCTATTCGACCGTCCAAGCATACTCGATCGTTCTGCCAACCCGATGCCTGCTACCACAAGAATCAATGCCGTGAGGTGATGCATTTGCAACTGTTCGTCCAATATAAAGAACGCCAACGTCACGGCAAACAACGGAACAAGGTTAAGAAAAATACCGGCGCGAGCAGCGCCAATCAGTTGCACGCCGCGAATGAAAAATATTTGCGCTAACAGCGACGGGAAAATAGCGACCAGCCCCGCGATCGCCCATCCGAGAGACGTCGGTGGCTGCGTCCAACCCAATCTCACCTCCATGAGCAGCATGGGTAACGACATCAGAAAGGCAGCCGAAGCCAACGCCACAAAGAGGTTGACCGCGCCTGTCTCCGGCCGGTGACGCAGCCCAATCGTGTAGGCCGCATACAAGGCACACGCGAGCAGCACCAGTAGATCACCCTGGTTAAACGAAACCGTTCGAAGCTGATTGAGATCTCCTTCTATGCCAACTACCACGACGCCCAACATCGTGATGCCGACCCCTAATGCTTGATACAGCGAAATACGCGCTCGGTATAGCCCAACGGTGCCAAGCAAAATAAACATTGGCATGACACCCTGAAGGATCCCTATGTTGATTGCCGACGTATGATGTGCAGCCCAGTAAAAGATCCCATTAAAGACGGCAAGCCCCAACGCGCCCATCGTCATCAAGTATGGCCAGCGTGCACGCAACGCGGCCCAATCCGAAGCCACTGATCGGATAGCAAACGGCGCTAACACTAAAACGACGCCTAGCCATCGCATACTCACCAACGCCATCGGCGAAATTTCGCCCACAGCCAGTTTCGCTAGTACCGCGTTTGCACCCCAAAAAAAAGTCGTCAGGATCAAAAGTCCGTATGCACCAGCCGCCCGCCGGCCCACTGCCGACGCCGCCAAAGCGCTTTCATTTTCATCCGTCACTCCTCCCAACACCCAACGCCGTTGTCCTCTCATTGCTCACGCCCCGTCAACATTCGAAGGCAATAATGCAACCAGACAGGAATTTTCACCGGGCGCACTCAAGGCCAATCAAACCGTCGTTTCCAGTGGAGATCTCCCATAGTCCCCATAAATCAATCGTCACAGTCGCCCATTCTTGAGATCCATAACTTACGAAACACACACCGTTTCCGTACATATAAGCGCAAAGAGCATCCAACACATGACTTTTTGTTAAAGCCTAGGGACATAGGTAGTATTGAGCATTATGTCAGGCGCCCTTCGCTTTTGAAGGTTACGCAACTGAGTTTATTGGGAGGCCGGGCACCTGCGCTCAGATCCCAGGCTCGTCTTACACGGAGGAACTTATGGCTCACGACATCGTTATTCGAAATGGAGACATTGTCGACGGCACAGGCGCCGAGCCCATCCCTGGTGATCTCGCAATTGATGACGGTCTAATTTCCGCCATCGGCAAGGTCGAGGGGAAAGGCAAGGAAGAGATCAATGCAGAGGGTCATGTGGTAACCCCTGGTTTCGTCGATCTCCACACGCACTTGGACGCCCAAATCGGTTGGGATCCATTGATGACACCCGTCAGCTGGCACGGTGTAACCACGGCCCTGATGGGTAACTGCGGCGTCACGTTTGCACCATGCAAACCCACCGACCGAGATTTGCTTGCCGGCATGATGGAAACCGTCGAGGATATTCCGAAACACGCGATCCTGACCGGGCTCCCATGGACTTGGGAAGACTACGGCGGCTATTTGGACGCGATTGATTCACTCGATCCTGCCCTGAACGTTGCTGGCATGGTCGGTCACTGTGCCGTGCGCTTCTACGTCATGGGTGAACGGGCGGTGGAGGAACAGGCCACACCAGAAGAACTGAGCGAAATGGCCAAGGTGGTGGGTCATTCCATTGACGGAGGTGCGATCGGATTTTCGACCAACCGTTACCCGCCCCACAAACTACCCGATGGGCGGTCGATCCCCGGGACGTTTGCGGATCCGAACGAGCTGGTCGAAATTGGCAAGGAAGTGGGTGCACGCAACGCTCTGATGCAGGCAGTTGGCGCGGATTTTGAAGTGCTCACGAAAATGGCGAATACAACCAAGGGTCGTGTACTTTTTAGCTACGGGACTGGCCCTCAGGAAGGTGCTGGCAAAGCGTCCGCCAAGGGTCTAGAACAACTCTGCTCAGGTGGTGGTGACTTCACCGCCATAACTCAAGTACGTGGATCGGGTTTCATGTTTGGGCTTCAATCCAACCTTCCAGTACAAGGAGAAACATGGGCTGCGATCCGCAAGATGGATCTCACGGGACGCCTAGCCGCCATCAACGATGCGGAAACAAGCGCCAAACTTGTCGAGGAGGCCCGCGCGCAAGACGGTCGAACCATGCCGATGCAAAACGTGTTCTACCTCGGTGCAGGCGATTCGCCCAACTACACCTTAGCACCGGAAGAAAATCTGAAAGCGACCGCCGATGCAGCCGGGGAGCACTGGTCTGAAACGTTCATCCGACTTTCCCGCGAAACGAGTGGCCGAGCGCTTTTTAACCTGCGAATGTTTAACCAAAGCCTCAAGGAACTGGGTGATCTCCTTAAGAGTGAGCACATCTTTCCAAGCCTAGGCGACGCAGGCGCACACGTCTCCCAGATCATGGACGCAGGATGGACCAGCTTCATCCTGTCTCACTGGATCCGCGAGGCCGGCGTCTACAGCATGGGTGAAGGTATTCGGCGAATGACATCGGGACCCGCGCGGGTCCTTGGCTTGTCAGACCGAGGGACTCTTGCGAGCGGAATGCGAGCGGATGTCAACGTCTTCGACCCGAATACGGTTGCCGAGCGTCAACCCGAACTGGTGCACGATTTCCCAGGCGGCGCGCCGCGTTATATTCAAAAATCGATGGGTTACAAGGCGACTTTGGTGAACGGACAAATTAGCGTCTCGGAAGGCGAGCACACCGGCGCACGAGCGGGCAGTGTTTTAAGGCATCAAGCCTAAACCTTCGACATGTCATTGGTGAGAAGTCGACGGCGACGGTACCTTCGACGTCGTTGATTGAACCATCGCCAACGGGTGCTAACTACGGGCCAACGGCGAAACGTTCCCGATTGAGCCGTAGTGCTTGATATGGACCTCTCCTCGCCACGCCGCGTCGGGAAAAGCGACCTGTACGTCACGCCGTTGGGCTTCGGAGGAGGCACCATCGGGAGTCCCGACGTACCAACCCAGACCAGCTTTGATACCGTGAACGCCGCTTGGGCCAGCGGCGTTCGATTCTTCGATACCGCGCCCTGGTACGGTCTTGGTCGCTCGGAACGTCGGTTGGGATTAGCACTCGCCGGTATCGATGACCGAGACCGCTACTGCATCAACACCAAGGTCGGTAAATCTCTGGTGCCAGAGCCCCAAAGGGATGAAAGCAACCGTACGCTGTCGCCTGGCGGGCAAGTTCGAACACCCCGGGATCCGATCACCGGTTTTCGCGTCGAATTCGACTACACCTACCAACGCATTCAATCTCAGCATCACGAATCACTGCAACGTCTCGGGCATTCGCGCGTCGACAGTTTAACGATTCACGACATCGATTACGGTTACCACCCGCCTACGCAAATCGAAGAACACCTTGAAGAACTTGATTCCAACCGTGGGGGCGGCGCAACAGCGCTCCAAGAACTGCGTGCACTTGGTGCCATCAAAGCCATCGGTTGCGGCTGCAACTTGGAATCACGCAACGCGGACAGTTGGCTGACAAACGCGCACGAGGATCTCTGCGAACGCATCGCCGATCTTGTTGATCTCGACTTTTTCGTGATCGCAGGCGGCTACACGCTTCTCGAAACTCGCGCTTTACGGCGTGTCCTACCACTTTGCGATAAACGAGGCATTGGCGTCATCATCGCAGCACCATATGCCAGCGGTTGGCTTGCTAATTCCATCGGCACAGCGACGTACATGTACGACCAAGCACCCTCCGACATTGTCGAAAAGACACGCCGCATGGCGAGCATTTGCACTGCGCACAACGTATCGCTGGCCGCAGTCGCTCTGCAATTTCCGTTAGCTCATCCAGCGGTCGCAGCCGTCATACCCGGTGCTAAAAGCCGTCAGGAAGCCGAACAAAACCGTGACTATTTGACGTCCCCAGTCCCAACCAATGTATGGCACGAGTTGAAAGACGAGGGACTCTTGGATCCGAACGCTCCCACGCCCGATCGTTAACGACACTGCGATCAGTCGGCCGAATTTCGTTCCGAGACGCGTTCGACGACGCTGCGCTAGAATGCCTCCCTTATGCATGAACGACCCTTGAAACTTGTGCACACGTCGGACGTGCACCTGGATAGTCGCTTTACCACCGATACCGCTGGCGAGTACCGCAACGGTGCCGAGCGAGCCTTTGCTGCCGTTGTTCAAGTCGCGCTCGACGAATCTGCTGACTTACTCTTGATAGTTGGCGACCTCTTCGACAACAACCGCGTCCCCAATGAAGATTTCGAGTTTGTCTGCAATCAACTGCAGCGACTGTCGTGCTCGACCGTTCTTCTCCCGGGGAATCATGACGTCCACGATGACTATTCGGTTTGGTATCGAATCGAACTAGCTACTGCCGGGAATCACGTGCACGCCGTCCTCGACCATCGGGGAGACATCATTGAGTTTCCTGAACTCGGTGCCCGTGTATGGGGTAAAGCAATGGCCGAGCACGCCCCTGAAAATGCCCCGCTGGCCGGGACGCCTAGGCCCGTTACCGACGGGTGGAATATAGGCCTCGCGCACGGCCAAGTCGTTGAGAAACGTGCCGGAATCGGTTCCTCACAGATCACCAAAGAAGAAATCCGTAATTCGGGATTCGACTATCTAGCGCTTGGCCACGTCCATGTTTGGGGCGACAAGTCAGCCGGGGCAACCACCGCCTGTTATCCCGGTTCGCCGGTCGCCGCATACGCGTCTGCGAGCGGCGGACATGTCGCCATTGCTCGCCTTTCAGCCGATGCGGGGGTCTCTTTGACACAACATCTCGTTGACCGGCAACGGGAGCAACGCGGCGTTGAAGATCCATTAGCGGGGATTGTTATTTAGCGAACGCGATTGAGCAAGGATACCTAGGAGGCATACACAGCCCGCGTTGCTCGGCTCGCGGGTACACTGTCGATGAGGAAGGGGACCTCATGCAATTCACCTTTAATGAAGAGCAGGATCAGCTTCGGGCAACGGCGCAAAAGTTCTTGGCCGATAAATCACCAACGGTCGAAGTTCGCCGGCTTATGGAAACGCATCAAGGCTACGACCCCATTGTCTGGGCACAACTCTCTAGCGAACTCGGTTTCACGGCGACTCACATACCCGAGACATACGGCGGACTTGGGCTGTCCTATGCCGAACTTGGAATTCTGTTTGAAGAAATGGGGCGAACGCTTCTCTGTGCACCGTTTCTCGCGACTGCGCTAGGCGCGACCGCAATTATGAACGTCGCCACCGAATCGGAGAAATCCGAACTGTTGCCGGATATAGCGACTGGCACCCGTATCGCAACCCTTGCAGTCTTCGAAAGCTTCGGGAAGTGGGACGCCGATTCGATCGAGCTTACGGCCAAAAATGACCGATTAAACGGGACCAAACGTTATGTCCTTGATGGGCACATTGCCAACTTCATCATCGTCGTCGCCCGGACCACCACCAGGAACGAGACCGACACCATTGGATTTTTCTTAGTAGACGGTGATGCGCCGGGATTAAAGCGACGCGTCGTTAATACCATTGACTCAACTCGCAAACTAACGCAACTCGAATTTGTCGATGTCGCCGCACGACGTCTTGGCGGGAACGATGATCAATCGGCCAAGTTGGCGGAGACGCTCGATCTGGCTGCCATCGGTCTCGCCAACGAAATGGTAGGAGGCGCGCAACACTTAGTTGACGAAACCGTCAAATACGCGGCGGAACGAATCCAATTTGGTCGGGCGATCGGATCGTTTCAGGCCATCAAACACAAATGCGCCGACATGTTGCTTGACGTAGAAATGGCCAAGTCCGCGGCTTATTACGCGGCGACGGCCGCTGCATCTAGCGACCCAGAGCTACCCGTACTCGCGAACTTAGCCAAAGCAGCGGCCTCCGAGGCCTACATGCGAATCGCAGCTGAATGCATCCAAATTCACGGCGGCATCGGATTTACCTGGGACAACGACACACACCTTTGGTTCAAACGCGCCAAAAGTTCCGAAGTATTTTTTGGTGATCCCTCCTATCACAAAGAACAATTAGTCACGCGGTGGCAGCACTGATGCAACCCCTAGACAGCGAGAAGCTTCGTAATGAGCTAAGGCTTTGGCTCGAATCCAATTGGGATCCGAATGCCTCATTAATCGAATGGCGCACCAAACTTGCCGAATCCGGTTGGGGAATGCCCACGTGGCCATCGCAGTGGTTTGGGAAGGACTTGTCCTTGGTTTTGAATCCGATCGTGGAGGAGGAATTCGCCCGTATAAACGCTGTCACCGTGGCCCGTAGCGGTATCCGTCTGTTGGCAGCCGCGACGATTCTCGAGCACGGTGACGATCGCCAAAAGTCTCGGTACCTGAGGCGCATCCTCACGGGCGAAGATACATGGTGCCAGCTGTTTAGCGAGCCGGGCAGCGGTTCCGACCTTGCCGGCGCCATCACAAGAGCCGACTTCGATGGTAGCCAGTGGATCATCAACGGTCAGAAAGTCTGGACCACGAGCGCGCACCATGCCGATTACGGTCTACTTCTTGCGCGCACCGATTGGGAGGCGCCCAAACATGACGGACTTTCTTACTTCGTCATCGACATGCATCAACCCGGCGTGAGTGTACATCCGCTCAAGCAGATGAACGGCCATGCGTCTTTCAATCAGGTGTTTTTTACCGATGCCGCGGTTGCTCCAGAGGACCAAGTGGATCGGATCGGTAACGGCTGGAAAGTTGCCATGACCACGCTAATGCACGAACGCCGAAACGCCGATGCGCCGCGGTCGGTGCATCGGGTCCGCGACCTCAAGGGTCGTATATACGACGAAGAACGCGATGAAACAGCCACCGTTATGGAACCATACAAATGGTATCCGCAACGCGCTGGTCGAGTGGACCTGGTCTTCGATCGAGCTATTGAAACGGGAAAAATTGACGATCCCGTCGTCAGACAAGCCATCGCCGAACTGATGATCAAAGCCAGGACGGCTGAATGGACAGCTCGCCGAGCCCGCGCCGCCCAACAGCAGGGTCGACCCCAAGGGCCTGAAGGTTCCTTAGGTAAGTTGGCCGCGAGTCATGTCGCCCGGCAGGCTTCCAAGGTACATACCATGATCAGCGGAAGTGACAGCATGCTGGGAGACGAGGACGGGCCGTTAGCCGGACTGATCGCGGAAATTCTCATTTCGGTCCCAGCCACGTCGATTGCGGGGGGCACTGACGAAATTCAGCGCAACATCATCGCCGAGCGCGTGCTTGGGATGCCGAAAGAGCCCCGCATGGACACTGGTCCGTTTCGCGACGTCATGAAGAACCCGGGACCGGCGGTTCCATAAACATTGACGTACGTCCCCCGTCTACGACGAGGTCATGACAATTGACGTAACTGCCCGCATCACTCGCGAGGAACAGCGCAGCTTCCGCGATATCCATCGACAACCCGCTCCGAGGCAGCGGTGTGGCACGAGATAAGTTAGCCTGCAATTTCTGCATCTTGCGCTCATTGTCTTCGTCGGTAAGCGTATTGGCCCGAGCCGAACCTCCCCAGAATATAGGCGTCGCAATCGCACCCGGAGAAATGGTGTTCACCCGAATGCTGTGCGGACCAAGTTCGATACCGGCCATCCTCGTGTAATGCGAAACCGCCGCCTTGAGGACAGAATAAAGCACATTACCTTGTCGGTATCGGAGACCCGCAATACTCGAGTTATTGATAATCGACCCACCGCCAGAAGCTTTCATGGGCTCAATGGCGTAGCGAATCCCCAGCGCAACGCTGGTGAGCAAGAGGTCAACGCCGTATCGAATTTGTTCGGGAGTAATACCGTTCACGTCCCCTGGCGTTGGACCTCCCGCGTTATTGAATAAAATGTCGAGTTTTCCAAATCGGTCCAGTGCCTGATCGACAGTCGCCTTGACGTCCGCTTCTTGCGTCACGTCGGCCTCATGGTATACGGCTGCGTTCCCTAGCTTTTCCGCTAGAGCGTTGCCTTTGTCACGCGAACGGCCCGTGAGCAATACCTCAGCCCCTTCGGCAACAAACAGCTCCGCGGTCGCAGCTCCAATACCGCTGGTTCCGCCCGTAATCACCGCCACTTTCCCAGACAAACGTCCAACCACGGTATGCTCCTTGTTGAAATGGGCTCGAATCCTAGCATCCCCTTACCCGTTAAAAGGCTATGTCGGAGTCGCGTTCCATGAATCGAATGACGAACCCAGGCTCATGCAGCGTGCTTTTAGCTACGAAGCAACGACCGTCAAGGGTAATAAACGGCGATATGCCGATCGCGATGGGTTGCCTTTGCGACATGCACTTTGCCGTAAATAGCCATGACACTTAACATCTTTCAACACGTTCGTTGTCAAGCGTTATCCGGTCGGCAGCTTGACGGTGGCCGTTCCAAAAACCCGCGTTTCTTCAGCTTCGTTGGTGATCGTAATATCGATTTCAACGCACCCGGCTTCTTCGTCGACGTCGGTGACGACACCCACAATTTGGTGAGGCTCGTCGACTAGTACAGGTGCTCGGAACACCGTATCAATGGCCACAATTTCAGCCGATGGTGCCCATCGATGGATCATCGCCCCCAAAAATCCCTGGCTCATAACGCCGGGTACCAGCGCGCCAGGAAAACCCTCTTTCCGTGCCGCCTCATGATCGGTAAATCGGGGACCGCCCCACCCAACGAACTTACCAAACCGTTTAACGTTCTCGAGACTGGTATCTGGCGCGAACGTCGGTATTTCAGCCCCGAATTCCACATCGCTCACAGTCGTTACGGTTTCACTCACTAGGCCTCTCCCTCATAACCGTCCTGGTGTCGGCATTCGCCACATGAACCCCCTCCGCATCAAAGAGTTCCATCCGCGTGACGAGAAAGATCATGCGACCCGATCTTCCGGTTTTCGTATAAATGTCGTGCAAGTGCGATTTTCCAGTTAGCGTTACCCCTGCCCGAATAGGCGCCATCCACTCAACCCCTTTTCCCGCGTCCATTCCGACGCCACCCAGCCGCGGAAAGTCGACCGGCAGCGATCGACCCCCAACCAGGGTTGATACAAACGTCGGCGGCGCCTGAAAGTCGGCGTGTGCAGGGTCGGTAAAGCGAGGGGCTTGCTCGCCACAGCTAAGCGCATATTCCGCAAAACGTTCACCATCGATCTCGAAGGTCACTTCGTCAAATTCTTCGTTCAAAAAACCCGAACGAAGTTCTTCAATATCCGTTTCCAAACCCGTTTTCCCCTAGTTCTTGCGACGATCGTCGATACTAACATCCCCGGCATCGTTCGTTATCAGTGCAGGGTCCTCGGGAGTTCTCGTTCCAGGTATGCAATCGCTTTTCGAATATCTTCAAAATTCGGATTAAGACGTACAGCTTTCTCGAACGCGACTACCGCGCTAGCAACGTCGCCGGCCCGCATGCATATCTGCCCAAAGCCACTGATTGCGCCAAAATGCCGCGGCTCCAGCTGTAAGGTCCGCTCGATGTCCTGCATGCTTTCGAGATCTCGTTCCTCGACAAACCGCAACGTGGCACGCTTGTTCCACGCTTCAGCCCATGTCGGCCACCGATTAACCATGTGGTTTAGCCTTTCGTTGGCGTCGGCCAACGAACCTTGGTTAAGAGCCGCGACAACGTGTTCCATCGCCTCGACTGCTTCCGGTTCTTCGTGGTCACACCAAACCTCCCAAATCCTGTTTTCTACCTGTCGGCTCGCTTCCCCCGGTTCCACTAGTTGAAGCTTCTCGAAAAGAGACCCCAGTTCCAACGACTCTCCTGCTTCGGTCGTCATCATCGTGATTATAATTTGCTCGATAAGCAGAGCAGCTGAATCAATACTCATAACCGCCCTCTCCCGAGACCGCGGGAGTACGTGATCGTCAAAGCCGCAACGATCTTGGGTTTCACTTTTTGAAACACGGATTCAGAAACATTGGGGGCTCGAGACAACGACGTTTCGGTGCGACTCCGAAATTAGCAGCCAACGGTTTTTTCTGCCATGAGGGTATTCACCTCACTCGGCGTGAGGCAAAGTAGTTCGTATAGGACCTGCTCGGTATGCTCGCCCAACATGGGCGGTCGGCGCGTCGCCGGCCGGCCTTGTCCCCGCAACAAAACCGGGATCCCCGTGTAATAGCGCGTTTCTGCTGATGGATGCGAAACCGCCGGAAAAAAACCCGATGCATGGGCGCGCTCATCGGCTGCCATATCGTCCCCCGTAACGACCCTCGAACAAGGCACCTCAGCGGTTCGCATGCTCTCTTCAACCTCGTCTAGGCGCTTGGTCTTTGCCCATTCACTGAAGCGAACATCAAGTTCGCTGGCCGCAGCAAGCCGGCCGGCCGCAGTCGCGTACGTTGCATCTTCCATCCACGGTTCATCCAACGTATTTCGCAAGCGAGCCCATTGCGCGTCGTCTTCAACGGCGAACGCGACCCAGCGATCCTCGTCTTGGACCTGGTAACAACCGTGGGGCGCCATGTCGACGCTGGCATTACCCAGCGGCCGAATTTCGCCGTCTTCGTAAAACTGCTGCAAGAAACGATCGCCAATCAGATACGCGGCGGTCTCAAACTGTGCCGCCTCGATAAAACACCCCAGCCCGTTGCTATCGCGATTGATCAATGCGGCAAGCATCGGCACCAAAGCTTGTTTACCGGCCATGTGGTCAGGATGGTTGAGGTTTGTGCCCACAGGATACGGATCGTCCGGATGCGACCATTGTGACGTGACTCCCGAAAATGTCTGTAGGTTGGGGCCGTACGTCTGAAAACCATCGTACAGGCCTTGGCCTAGTCCTTGACTACTTAGATACACGACGTCGCCGCGTGCGGCACTCGCGCCCTCGTAGTCGAGGCCCCAACGGCCCACAACCCCACCCCGCATATTTTCCATCACAACGTCGCATTGCCCGGCCAAATCGCGAATGAGGTTCTTGCCTCTCTCGTGTGTCATATCAACGGCGACGCTACGCGTACCCAGATTCAACTGGTTGAAGGTCGGGCAGTTGTTGACATCCATGTAGCCGTTCAGACCCATCTGCCGGAGAAAATCGACGCGCGTCGCCGACTCCACTTTGATCACGTCTGCACCAAAAAGACCCAGCAATGATGCCGCCTCCGGAACAACGGCACCTACACCTAACTGAAGCACACGCGTCCCAACCAGCGGTCTGGCGGGATCCATTCCGTCGACGCACGGCACCGCTTCGGGGCGAGGCTCCTTGGCGATCTCAAGCATTTCGAGATTGGCGTTACCGAGGGCAGGCGCTGGCACGACGGAGGACGTATCGTTCGATTCCCCGATCCGAATCGGGGACCGCATAAGTTCAAGCGTGCCGAACTCAGGATCGTCAATTGAAGTAAACAACTCTCTGCCTACAACATGAGGATCCTCGCGAAACGCATTCAATGAATAAACAGGGGTGATGGTGAGACCCAGAGACTGGCCACGCCGAAACATATCATCCACACGCATCGTACGAGTAATCTCGGAACACACCATATAGAGGGCATCGGCGTTTTCCATGCGAAAGGTTGGATCTGCCCAAGGACCATTAACAATGTCCTCTGGAGAACCGAGGACTTCGACAAACGCGTTCCACTGGCCAGGGGTCACCGCCAGTGCTCGTACGTAACCGTCTAGCGCTTCGTAGATCGGTAAGGCTGCAGCGCCGACGCGGGCCGTGACAACACCCTGACCAGCAGCGTGCATACCGTATGAATGCAACGGCCGGGTCCAGGGCGTAATTGCGGCGACCGCCGCCTCCTCAAATGGAATTTCGTAACGCATCAACCCGCCACCACGCCGGTACGCAAGGGTACCCATGAGCGCCATGGTCGCGGCATAAATCGATGTCCCGTCCAACGCTAGCCACGAAGGAGCATTGCATGGCGCTTGATGCGGCCAACCGCTCGATGCCAGTCCTCCACTGGCCGCAAAACTGACGATGGATGACGTCCCCAGTCGACGCCGGTCGGTGATGGTCACGACCGTAGGTAAGGTCTCATCAGCGACGCACGAAGCGAGTTCGGAATCGCTACTCTTGATGAGTACATCGGATCGTTCGACCAGCCGATCGAGCAGATTCCTGTCGTTGCTGTTCGACGCATCGATCACGACGCTCTTTTTATTCGTGTTGCGAGCGAGGAAGGCAATGCTCCCCCTTGCCGAATCGCCGGCTCCCGGCACCCGGGGGTTCCTTTGCCTCGTCGTCGACCCGTGCGGAGGCTCCACCAGGTACACGTCAGCGCCAAGGCCGGCCAACACCAAGCCAGCGTATTCGGTAAGCGGGTGGGCTATTTCGACAACCCGATACCCGCGCAACAGCGCTGCGCCCATCGCCATATCTCTTGGTTAGTTATTCAATGTGATGCCGTAAACGTTGGCAGCCGTGCGGAACAATATGTTTTCCTGCGTCTGCCGATCCTGATCACCCAAACACGCTTCAACATGGTCTCTAACTCCCGGATAAAGACATGTCGGATGAGGAAAATCCGTCTCGAACATGATGTTTCCATTCCCAAGAACTTCCACGGTGTGCGCGATACTTGTTTTCTCAAACCAAAAGGACGCATAGATTTGCCGCTTGAAATATTCCATTGGGCGGAGCTCAAGACCACCACGATCGACGAGATTTTCGTCCATCTGGTACTCGCAGGATTCAAGCATGAACGGCAGCCACCCCACCCCACTTTCCACCGAAACAAAATTCAGCGAGGGAAAACGATCCAACAACCCACTGAAAATCAAATTGGTGAGGCAACGCATATTGTTCATAAACATCATCGTCGACACAGCAGCAAGCGAACGATTGTTTCCAAGTCCTTTCCAGGGAGACAACGAGGTGCCAGACCCAATGTGGAAATTCACCGGCAACCCACGTTCTTGTGCCGTGCTCCAGAGTGGATCCCAAAAACTGTCATGCAGGTAGGGAAGCTGCCATTGTTCGGGAGCGTCGGTCATCGTGAAACCCGTCAGCGACAGTTCATCGTGACATCTTTCGAGCTCCCGTACCGCCAACTCGAGATCCCAGAACGGTAACAGAGCCTGAGGATATAGCCGCCCTTTGCCGTCGGATTGTAGATCGGCAACGGCATCGTTGTATGCCGTGACGCAGAAATTACGGACGTCTGTATCTTTCACCTGCATGATCCGGCTGCCCGCGAATCCCAGGATATTTGGGTATAGGATCTGTACATCGAGGCCCAGTTCGTCCATTGACGCGAGTCTCGCTTCTGGAAGAGTTGCGGCATCCGTCATGGCCTCGAAGTTGTCGATCGAAAACGTTCCGTACGTCTTGGCTCCTTGCTTATCGATAACGCAAAACCCCGGTGGACCCAAAGCTAAATCTTCGACAACCCATTGTTGTTTTCCATCCGCATTCACGGCAACACGCGGCGCGACATCGCGTAACTTGGCGGGCGCTCGCCGCAACCACAGATCCTTCGGCTCGGTAAAATGGGTATCGATATCAATAATGGGGATCTCGGCAAGAGCGGTATTCATCAGGTTCTCCTTTGTCGGCCAATCATATTGAGTTTCACCAATCGCATCGACTCTGCCTTCTAAGGTACATTAACGCCTATGAATCTCGCAAAACCCGCCATCGATGTGGGCCTGTTCGTCGATGGTGACTGCAGCGCTGTGCTCAATCACTGGTCCCAAACCGTCGGTACCTCCTTCGACGAAATGCTGCCAACCGGTGGTGGCGTCCGACAACACCGACACGTGCTTGGCAATTCCGTGATCAAGATCAACCATTCCCGTGAAGCCCTGGATCCCTCGCCGCCGTCGGGTTACCGCGAGCTGCTCATCGCCGACGCAAAGGTCACGATCAAAACGGACGTCACCGATCCGCTGGGCAACGTCGTTACGTTGGTACCTCCCGGCGACGTCACGCAACTTCGACTGCGCGTGGCGACGCCCGACGTTACCGAACTATTGCACTTTTACCGCGAAGTCCTTGAGTTTGAGCCCGTCTCCAATTCAGTGCTTAGTTGCGGTGACTCGCAAATCGAGGTCGTTCTAGGGCCTCGACCGACACCTTCTGCACTCCGAGGCCAAGGTTTTCGCTACATCACGGTTCAAGTCCATGACGTCGTCACCGAACATCGTTCGATTCTGAATCGAGGGGGGACAGAAGGTGCCGCTCCCGTACAGCTTGGCGACGTCGCCTACGTCTCGTTCATTAAGGATCCTAACGACAACTGGATCGAAATCTCTCAACGAAAATCACTCACCGGGACACTCAATTGACGACTTGGCGCTTAATACGATCAGCGGTCTTACTTGTCCTGATGCACGTTTCAGTGTCCATCCATGCGACCGAAGGCGTCGTGGTGCTGGGTAGTTTCACGAACAGTGATAACGCGGAACTCCAGCGCCTCAAGCTATCGAAGCAACTCGAGGTGTCCATCGATATCGTCAACGTGGACGTGGGTGGCGTTCGCCATTACCGCGTGGTCACTGATCAAATGTCGAAGGCTGACGCCCATACCTGGATCACTGCTACGCAGACACAGGGCATTGCGGGTTGGTTCGCACCCACAACGTCAGTGCAAGAACAACCTGTCCCGCCGGCCAAACCACCTACAAAAGCTACCCCCGCTTTTGCCTCGTTGCGCCGCGCGCCTCAACAGATCACAACGGCAGACGTGCGATCCACGTCGGTAAGAACGGCTCCGCAAACGGGTGACGTGATAGAGATTCCCTATTTCGACGAAGTCGACATCGTGATCGACGGAAAAATTGATGAATCGGCCTGGGCTGAGGTTCCCGCGTACGATGATTTACTGGTCACAAGCCCGGACACATTGAAAGCGCCCACTTATCAGACAATCACTCGATTCCTCTACACCAACCGAGGTCTTTATATCTCCGGATTCATGGAACAACCCCACGATACCCTAGTATCGCGGCTGTCTTCCCGCGATAGGTTCGTTAATCGAGACGGCTTCGGCATCACCTTGGATACCTCGGGCGAAGGGCTCTACGGTTACTGGTTCATCGTGAATCTTGGTGGGTCGGTGCTCGACGGCAAGGTGGCGCCCGAAAGGAGCATGAGCGAGCAGTGGGACGGCCCCTGGGAAGGCCAAAGCACTAAGGTGCCGGGCGGGTGGAGCGTCGAGATGTTTCTGCCCTGGCCGATGATGTCCATTCCCGATGCCAAACAGGCGAGAAACATGGGTATCTGGGTGAACCGAAAGGTAGCATTCATGGACGAACAGTACAGCTGGCCTGCGCTACCCCATACGCAACCGCGGTTTATGTCCGCCTTACAACCGATTCGATTGCCGGCACTCGAAACAAAACAACAACTCGCCGTATTTCCATACGTCTCGGCCAATCACGATGCAATGAACAGTGACCAGGACGTACGTGCCGGTACCGACATTGCTTGGCGTCCCTCAACCAACCTTCAATTGACCGCCGCCTTGTCACCCGATTTCGGCTCCGTCGAATCGGATGACGTTGTTGTCAATCTGACGGCCTACGAAACGTTTTTCCCCGAAAAACGACTTTTTTTTCTAGAAGGCAATGAAGTATTCATTACCACGCCCAGGTCCGACGTCAATCGATACGGTTCCAGCCGCCGCGGCGGCGGGTCCCGGGCAACCGCTTCAACCTATACGCCCGAGCCAACGACGTTCTTGAATACGCGACGAATTGGTGGTCCCCCGCGGCACGTATCCGTCCCCGACGATGTCGACGTTGCCTCCGTCGAACTCGGCAAGCCCACCGACCTCCTCGGCGCCGTCAAACTAGCAGGAAGTTCGGGTCGAATGCGTTACGGCGTCTTGGCTGCCTTCGAAGATGAAGTTGAACTTCCAGGCATCGTCAAGGCGACAGGCGAGCGGATCACCGTTCAAGAAGACGGGCGTGACTTCGGTGTTGTGCGAGCTTTGTACGAACAGAGCGACGGTGCCCGCCGATCCATCGGTTATATCGGCACGGTGGTCGCCCTACCGGACGCCAATGCCATGACACACGGCATTGACGCTCACATGCTTTCATCAGAAGGCAAGGTACAGATCGATGGACAACTCCTATACAGCGACGCTGGCGAGCAGCCTGGTTACGGTGGATTCGTCGACATGTCAATCCAGAGAAGACGCGGTATCAACCACAGCTTTGAGTTCGACTATATTGACCAGAATCTGGACATCAGCGATCTAGGTTTCATTAGCCAAAACGACATGATCGCCACGCAGTACGGTGTGTACCGATTTGTGGGGCACGGTCTGAAGTACTTCCGCCAGGTAACCACCTCGGCCTTCTTTGGAGCGCAGACCAACACCGATGGTTTCCTCACTCGCATGGGCGTGTACACGGGGCAAGGGTTTGAATTCCCAAACTACTCGAGCATCAGATTTTCACTCAATTACTACGCGCCGAAATGGGACGTTATGAATAGCCGCGGTAACGGCATGTTCAAGGTCGATGATCGCTTGTTTATGCACGTCGCCTACGGCACCAACTCAGCCAAACGATTCGCCTGGAGCGGGACCTTCGGGGCGCAACAAGAAGAACTCGATGGTCAGTGGGGTTATAGCGCGGACTTCGGATTTACGTTAAAAGCAAGCGATCGGATGACGCTCGATCTCGATCTTCGTTTCAAGAAACGTGATGGGTGGTTACTGCACCGCTGGGGCCGAAATTTCGCGACGTACGAGGCCGACGATTTCCAACCCCGGATCGAAATGGATTATTTCTTCAGTGCCCGCCAACAACTCCGTCTCACCATGCAATGGGCGGGCATTCGTGCGAAATCGCTGAGTTATTACCAAATCCCCGAGACCGATGGCGAACTGGTCCCAAGAAACCTGGCTGACGGTACAAGCAACGAAGACTTTTCGTTGTCGCGGCTCACAGCTCAACTACGATACCGGTGGGAACTGGGACCACTCTCCGATCTGTTTGTCGTTTACACGCGGGGCAGCAACCTGGCGATCGGTGACTTGAATGACGGCTTTGGTGACCTTTTCACCGAGGCGATCGATGAGCCCGTGGTCGATGTTCTGGTCGCCAAACTCCGGTATCGCTTTGGCAGGTAGTTCAGACACGCTTGCCTCATTAGAGCAGCCTTCGCTTGTGGCCTGGGCCCGTGATGTCAACGTTAAGGCACATCTCGGCCAGCGGAAGGAGTGATCCAACGTGTCTAACGACGATCCGGTCGACGTCCTAATCATCGGCGCAGGCGCTTCTGGCGCGGCCTTGGCCTGGACTCTAGCGGAAACGCGTATGCGTATCGTTTGCCTAGAACAAGGCGATTGGTTAAACCCCACCGAATATCCGAGTGCTGGTAAAGATTGGGAATCTCGACAATACAGCGACTTCAGCATCAGCCCGAACCGTCGCAAACGCATCACCGATTACCCAGTCAATGATCAAGACTCCCCCATCTCAGTCGCGAATTTCAACGGCGTCGGCGGAAGCACCATCCTCTATGCGGGCCATTACCCAAGATTTCATCCTTCGGATTTTCGGGTAAAAACACTCGACGGCGTTGCCGATGATTGGCCCCTCGACTATACCGACCTTGAGCCCTACTACGCAGAAAACGACAAAATGATGGGGGTCTCGGGACTCGCAGGCGATCCGGCGTATCCACCAAAACCTGCCGTCATGCCACCCTTACCCTTAGGCAAATCCGGCCAGGTTCTTGGCAAAGGATTCAACGCGATGGGTTGGCACTGGTGGCCATCGGACTCCGCCATCGCCACCACGAGCTACGACGGACGCGACAAATGCGCCAACCTTGGTGCATGCACTATCGGGTGCGCCCAAGGCGCGAAGGCGAGCTCCGACATTACGTATTGGCCGCATGCGATACGAGCCGGCGTAGAAGTACGGACGCGCTGTCGCGTTCGTGAAATTTCCGTCAACGAAAACGATATGGCATCGGGTGTGACCTATTACGATGTCGATGGCAACGAGCGGTTCCAGGCAGCAGAAGTCGTAGTGCTAGCCTGTAACGGCGTGGGCACACCTCGCATCCTATTGAATTCAGTATCGAATCGATTCCCGAACGGACTCGCAAATCGTAACGGCCTCGTCGGCAAGAATCTTATGTTCCACCCCTACGCATCGATCCAAGGCATTTTCGACCAGCCTTTAGACGGGTACATGGGGCCAGGCAATTGCATTTGGAGCCAACAATTTTACGAGACGGATCGCTCGCGAGATTTTGTCCGGGGCTTTACCTACGAAATCACACGCGGTCGCGGCCCTGTCGCGACCGCCCTAACCGGGATGTTCTCGGGTCGAATTCCATGGGGCGAAGAACATCACCAAAGATACCGTGAACTCTTCAATCGAATCACCGGCATGGTCGCTATCTGTGAAGATTTACCCGAGCCGCACAACACCGTTACCCTCGACCCAGAGCTCAAAGATAGCGACGGAATCCCCGCGCCAAGAATCACCTATAAGCTGTCCGATAACAGTCGTCGCATGCTTGATTACGCGGTCGATCGAGGTACGGAAATACTTGAAACCGCCGGGGCAACCGACGTCATGACCGAAGCTCCGATCTCAGTGGGCGGCTGGCATCTGATGGGGACAACGCGCATGGGGGTCGATCCAGAAAACTCTGTCGTCAACGAATGGGGCCGCAGCCACGACGTCCGCAATCTCTTTGTCGTCGACGGCAGCATTTTCGTGACCTCCGCCGGCGTCAATCCGACCCGGACCATTCAGGCCTTGTCACTCTACATAGGCGACACCATCAAAAAACGCCTCACCACACTGTTCGATTGAGAGCTGATCATGAGTAACGAGGAACCTCTGTTAGCAAGCGATCTGCCTCTGTCAGAGCCACAACGCGAAATACTCCGGACATTGATCGGATCCATAATCCCTGCAAGCAGGGACTACGGCGCCCCTGGTGCAGATGACCCGTTAATCTTTAAGGACATTCTCGTCACGGCACGTTCGTACACGGATATGTTTGAGGCCGGGCTCGAAGACATCGATCAACAAGCGATACGCGACCACGACGGTGTCGGGTTTGCAGCTCTCAGCGAAACCGATAGGCGCGCCATGGCAGAGCACTTGAGTCGGACGTTGAACCCTTTCTTACGCACGTTGGTTAGCATTACCGCGCAGTGTTACTACCGCGACGATCGCGTCATGGAGGCGCTTGGAATGGAACCGCGGCCACCATTCCCCGAGGGATTTACGATCGAAGAAGGTGATTGGACATTGCTTGAACCCGTTCGCCGTCGCGGCAAACTCTATCGAGATATCGATGGCTAGCCGAGTCATTGAACCTTGATAAAAAGAAACGTTTTCGCATAAATGTTGCTTCGTGTCGGCCTGGTGGACTAATGCGTAGTCCGTCACGATACTCATCGTTACGGCAAGGTTGGGTAGAGAATGCAATGAAGATCATTGGGATCGGGATATTCATCGCCGACGCGGAAAAGCCGTCTTGGCTGTGAATTCTGGTCTCGAGGCTGATCACTTTTATGTCTGAAGCGTCCACACCTTGAAATCAGAATCGGCAGCGCCCGCGTTGGGCTTAAGGATCCGTCAACTCGATCTGGCAAAAGACGGCGACCGAGCTATTGACGAACTACGCGCGCTGCTTCTCGAACATCAACTGCTTGTCATCGCGGAGCAGCAGCTAACGTCCCAGCAACTCATGGACTTCGGACGAGGCTGGGGTGAGTTGATGACGCACCCATCGTCAGTGGCGCGTAAAAACCCCTATTTACAGAAACTCGCCAATCAAGGCGACGTGAAAGGCAAGGGCTTCGGGGCCTGGCATTCGGACATGACCTGGCATCCGACACCGCCGTGGATCACCATGTTGCATGCACAAACGATCCCAACCTGGGGCGGAGACACGGGCTACGCTAATCAACATCTCGCGTACGAAGCCCTCGATCGCGCGTCCCGTGATAAACGCCGCATGTTCCGCCGGCATTTAGCAACACAAGAAGAGCTTGAGGGTCTACACGCATTTCACGTCGGCAAGGGGTTTGGCGAACATGTCCCTGATTCGGTACATCCGGTCGTACGTACGCACGATGAAACAGGCCGTAAGGCACTGTACGTCAACCCGGAATTTACATCGCACATCGTCGACGTGACCGAGGGCGAGAGCGAGCGATTACTCTGGCCCCTTTGGCTGCATGCTGTTACCGAAGAATTCACCTATCGCCATCGCTGGTCTACGGGCGACTTGGTCATCTGGGATAATCGCTCGGTGATGCATACCGCCATCCTGGACTACGACGAGCCACGATCCATGTCCCGCATCGTCATCCAGGGCAACGTACCGGTCTAAACGTGGTCAATCGAAGCCAGTTAAACATGGCGCTATTTGTGCTGGCGTTAGCGGCATGCTCGTTCGAAGAATCTGATGTCGACGCTAACGTTTCTTACCAAAAGAATGTGGAGAGCTGCTTGTGTCGTTTCATGGATTTCGAGACCGACTCACACTCCGGTCTGTACTACGCGCACATGCAAAAACGCTGCAACGAAACCGTGCACGGCGCAAACCCATCCCGCTACAAGACCTCTCTATACTCAGAACCCGACATCAAAGCACTTCGTTGTCGAGACGAAGTCGACGCCTGGCTTATCGTCACCAGAAAAAACGCATCGTGAGCCGACGTGTTACCCATGGTCGGTGACGCGTTGCTTTCGATCGATCACTCGTCCGACTAGCGCGCGGTGTATCCCCCGTCCACCGGAAGAACGATACCGTTAATAAAACTCGCTTCGTCACTCGCCAAAAACGCCGCCACGGCTGCAATTTCTTCAGGCTGTCCCAACCGCCCCAGCGGGTGCAACGATGTTAAGTATTCCGTCGCACCATCAACCTCCCGGATACCTTCCGTCATCGGGGTTTCAATATAACCAGGTGCGATCGCGTTAACCCGGATGCCCTTGGCACCAAATGCGACGGCGAATTGTTTGGTTAGTCCAACCACGCCGTGTTTCGCGGCGATGTATGCGCCTGTCCCAGGCACCATCTCAACCGGTTCGTCTTCGTTTAGAGACGCCAAAGTAAGACCAACCAATCCCGCGATCGACGCGGTATTAATGATCGCCCCACCACCTCGTTCCACCATGACCGGTATACCGTAGAAAAGCCCGTAATAGACGCCACTGAGATTAATGGCAATGGTGTCGTCCCAGCCAATGTCACCACCGCCGACCCCCGCATTGTTAAAGAGAATATCTAGACCGCTGAGTTCACGGACCGTTTGCTCCACGGCCTCTTTGACCTCGGACTCCGAAGACACGTCGAGTGTCAGGAAGGACGCCTTGCCTCCGCGCTGCCCGATGGTTAAGGCCGTTTGTTCCGCCCCATCCCCATCGATGTCGGCACACATAATTGCCGCGCCTTCGGACGCCATCCGTTCCGCACTTGCCCGCCCGATTCCGCTGGCAGCCCCGGTGATTAGTGCCGTTTTACCGTCAAGTCTTGACACAACCGCTCAGTCCTCACCGGATCCGCTATCCGACTGATCGGACTTTTTCTTCGGCTCCATACCCGCGACAGGGCGGTCCTTGGGTGCGCTCTCGTAGGCCCCTCGAAAATCCCGGAATGGGCCATCACGCCACTCGAGCGCGGCCTTCAGACCTTCATCACGTACCCGACGGCCCCATTCTGATCCCGCCGCGCGCATCGCGCTTAAAGCCTGTATTTCCGTTCCCGAGTGCAACCCCTCGCGGATGCCCATTGTTTCGTATTGACGATTAACCGACCGCTTGGAATACATCAGCATTTCGTTGTCCACGTGCGCCATCCGGCGCGCGAATTTTTCGGTAAAGACTCCCAACTCTTCCTTAACCACGGCATAGTTAGCCCAGCCGAGACGTTCCATCTCGGTACCCGAGAACGAATCGCCCACGTACGCGAATTCTCGCGCTTTAGCCGGAGGCAGTAACCACGGGGTCCACATCATGTCCATCGTTGTCATTGCCCGGACCGGGGGATATCCAATTTGTGCATCGTCAGCAACGATCCGAAAATCACACACTGACGCTAACTCGGTTCCGCCCGCCAAACAGTGTCCTTGAATTTGAGCGACAACGGGCTTGGCAAGTTCCCATATCGTCCAGTTCGTCATCACAACGTGTCTAGCCCATTGCTGATTCCCCGGATGGGTCGTGCCCGTCCGAGGGAGTTTCGAGCGCGGATCAACAAACAAGTCGTCGCCAGCAGAACGTGCTGGCGTCAAGTCGTAGCCAGCCGAAAACGATCGTCCCGCCGCCCTCAAAACAATCACTCCGACCTGGTCGTCGGCCTCGGCCTCCCGCATTGCTTCCATCAACTCACCACGCAGGTTGTTACTGAGCGCGTTCAGCTTTTCCGGCCGATTCAGCGTGATGTACGCCAATCGCTCGTCGGTTTCATACAAGACGTCTCGTAATTCCATAAATACCCCCTTCCTATGCATTCCATGATAACGCCTTATGGCGTCGGCGAAATCCGCAGCCTTTACGGTATCATCGTGACATGCTTCCACGTCTGGATCTCTCTCAATGCGGCCGTTCGATCGCTGAAAACGTTGACCTTGTTCAACGCGCGGAAGCACTCGGCTGGGAAGGGGCATGGGTCTCCGAAATTAACGGCGCGGACGCCGTCACCTCGGCCGCTTGCATCGCCGGCGCGTTGACCAGCGGCCGAGTCGGATCGGCCATCTTCCCGATGCAAACGCGTGACCCACTGTTGCTCGCAATGACCGCCGCCAGCCTCAGCGGCATTGCAGCAGGCGGATTCGTCCTTGGATTGGGCACCAGCACACGGATCATTATTCAGGACTGGCACGCCACGCCATGGGGTGACTCGCCCCTCACTCTGACTCGTGAATGCGTGGACTTAGTCCGTCGATTCTTGGACGGCGAGCGAGTGACCACGGAATCGGGTCGCTGGTTGTATCGCCGAGCCTCCTTAACGACACCGCCCAAGTCAGCGGTACCGATCTACCTCGCGGCCTTGAACGACCGTATGTTACAACTCGCGGGAGAGATTGCGGACGGCGTTATCCTGAACTTCGTCAGCGTTGGCGATCTTGTCCATGCAAAAGGGAAAATTGCCGAAGGCGCCCGTCGCGTCGGTCGATCACTGGAGAATTTTGAATACGTGATCTTTTTTCGATCGACGGTTACCGAAGACTACGAACTAGTTCGCGAACGATACCAACGTGAACTACTTACCTACGTGATGGCCCCCGTCTACCAAAAAATGTTCGCTCGCGAAGGACATGCGGAACTCTGCAAAGAAATTCAAACGCTCTGGCGCGCTGGCGAAAGGGAAACAGCGCTGGCGACCGTACCGGAGACATTTATTCGTGACCGAACCTTGATTGGCAGCGCAACCGACATTCACGCGCGGCTTGCGGAGTATCAAGAGGCGGGGCTCGATTCAAGCATGATTTTCCCCGTCGCCATCCCCACCAACGATTATTTCGATGACACCCTAAGAACCATCGAAGCGTTAGCGCCGGAGAGCTAGCAATGCTTACCGAAACACAACGAGCAAGCTACCAAGCCAACGGTTATTTGCTGCTTTCAGGGCTTGTCGACGCCGGCTCACTCGAACGCTACAACCATCGATTCATCGAATTTGTTGAGGGTGCGGCAACACCAGTCAGCGAGATGAAACTCATGCAGGACGTTATGGTCGCTAAGGGTGCAGTCACACCGCACACTCCGCTGCACGCTATCAATAAGCTACTAAATTTCGAGGACGATCCCGAACTCTACGAATACGTACGACATCCTGCCTTGTTAGCATCAGTCGTTGAATTGCTCGGAAGTCACGAGCTTTACTCGATCGTCACCAACGTCTTCAACAAACCGCCTGGCGTGGATGGACGCCATCCCCTGCATCAGGACCTACGTTATTTCCGTTTAAGGCCACCCGAGTCGATCGTTGCGACCTGGACCGCGATTCTTCCTTCGACCCGCCGTACTGGTTGCTTAGCAGTGATACCCGGCAGTCACAAGGGACCTCTACTAAAGCACGCAAACCCGGATTGGGAATACGTCAATTTTGCGTTTTACGGAGTTGAGGCGCCCAACCTCGAAGAACGTGTGCACATCGAAATGGAGCCAGGTGACACCCTATTTTTTCATCCGCTCTTGATCCATGGATCGGGTCGAAACCGAGACACCGTATTCAGACGTTCAATCTCAACGCACTACGCCCGCGCCGACTGTGTCTCGGCGGGCGAGGATTGGCGCTCAAGCAGTCGCGTCCGCCGGCTCCAATAGAAAATAGTATGCCCGTTGGATGACCACCACGGGTCGGTCGCGTCAATGAAACTGCGGAAGGACTTCCTCCGCAAACAATGCCGCCGGTTCAACGGTATCTTTACCAAAAAATTCCATAACTAACATGGTGCAACCCATCTCAACGTGTTTCTGGATCGCTTCACAACACTGGTCAGGAGTGCCCGTGATCGCGATCGGTCCTTTCGGATCGCCCATGTGACCACCAAAAAGTTTCTGCGCCCGATCCGCCATCGGTCCTGCTTCTTCCGCCGTACGTGCAATCGTCACCAGACACTGTTGACTTGGCCTTACTTCACCAAAATCCCGGCCCACCGTATCGCAATGTCGTTTCAGCACGTCGATTTTGTGTTCCAGCACCGGGTGGTGGGCGGCCAGGTTGTTCCAGATATCAGCTTCCTGGGCGGCAAGTTTCAGCGTCACCTTTTCACCCGCTCCGCCGATCAGGATAGGAACCTGTCGCGGCGGCTTGGGTTGGCAAACGACATTTTCCGTCTTGACATACCGACCGCTGTAGCTGATTTCCTCCTCCTCACCCCACATTCGTTTCAGCAACTCGACCGTCTCAGCTAATTGTGCCAAGCGCTCGCCCGTCGATAGAAAGGGGGTGTCAAAATCGGTGAATTCACGCGGCATCCATCCGGCTCCAAGCCCGGCAATAACACGTCCCCCGGCGATATTGTCGGCCGTTGCAATGATCTTGCCCAATTGCGCGGGGTTGCGCATTCCGGCGGGAGTGACGAGCGTACCAATCTCTACCCTTTTGGTGATCGCAGCGAGCGCCGACACCATCGACCATGCTTCTAGAATAGGAAGTTGTGGCGATTGCGGACCGTAAAAATGATCACAAACCCAAATAGAATCAAACCCCTGCGCTTCAAAACTTTGCGCGGCATCTGCTGCCGCCACCCACGGTCGTTTGATCTGCGGTACGGTCACCCCAAAGTGCACACTGTTCATCTCAAAACCCCCTAGTTACAAATCTAGCTTACCGCGAAAAAGCCGCCTCAGCAGATAGCTGAATACCACCCCATCATTATCGACCGAACGCTAGCTGTCACGCGCACGAATTCGTTGCCGCAATAAGGCATGAACGAGATCGATCGTTGGCGTTGGTTGCCCAACGAGACGAGCAACTTCCATCACCGACTCCACCAGCGCAGCAATTTCGAGAGGCCTTCCTTGCTCGAGGTCTTGCAACATCGACGTTCGATGCGCACCAACGGACGCAGCAGCGTCGATCCGCCTATCAACATCCACAGCGAACCGAATACCGTGTTTTTCCCCAACGGCTTGCGCCTCTACCATCATCGCCCTTGCAATAACACGAATGCCTGCATCGCCGGCAAGAACATCGAGGGTGGCCATAGTCAACGCGCTAAGCGGGTTAAAGGAAAGATTCCCCCACAGCTTGACCCAGATTTCGTCGCGGATCCGTGGCCGCACCGGTGCCTTTAAGCCCGCATCAATGAACACTCTTGCCAGGGTTCGGACGCGTTCGCTTCTTTCCCCCGACGGTTCGCCTAGACTAAATTTATCGTCAGACAGATGCCTTATCACCCCTGGCTCAGGTACCTCGACGGACGGGTACACGACACAACCGATCGCGCGTTCGGGACCTATTCCTCTCCATATCAAGCCCCCCGGATCAACGCTTTCCAAGGGGCGTTCGGTGTAAGGCGCATCAAGGCCATGGAAATACCACCAAGGGAGCCCATTAACCGCACTGACAACGGCGGTGTCCGGCCCGAGGAGCTTGCGTACATCGGCCACCACGCCTGATAAGGCATGCGCTTTGAGCGTCACAAGCACGAAATCCTGGGGCCCAAGTTCCGCAGCGGAGTCCGTGGCTGTAATCGCATATGTTTGCGATTTTCCATCACGCCATAGCGTGAGGCCGTTCTTTTGGATGGCCGCAAGGTGAGGCCCGCGCGCAACCAACGACACCTCGCAACCCGCACGGGCGAGCATCCCGCCGAGATATCCTCCGATAGCGCCCGCCCCAAACACACAAATTTTCACGGCGCGAGTCCGAGCGCTTTTGCAAGTCCAATGCGCTGGATCTTTCCGGTCGGTCCTTTTGGAATTTCCCCGACGAACAGGACCCGCCGAGGCACCTTAAAATCGGCAAGCCTTTGCGCAACAAACGTTCGAAGCTCGTTTTCGGTGACCTCGCGATCCTCCTTCAGAACAACTGCAGCTCCTACCTCCTCGCCTAGCTTGTCGTGTGGAATCGCAAAAGTGCAGGCTTGAGCCACCGCATCATGATCAAGAATGACTTCATCGACTTCGAGCGGCGCGATTTTCTCACCACCTCGGTTGATGATCTCCTTGAGTCGACCGGTGACTCTGACGTAACCATCCGCATCTAGCAGTCCCTGATCGCCGGTGCGGAACCAACCACCCTCATGAAAAGCGCCTGCATTCGCCTCCGGATTGTTGATGTAGCCCGAAGTCACATTCTTCCCTCGAATCACGATTTCACCAACGTCATCGGTCGCAAGCGCAACGCCCTCCTCGTTCATAATCGCAACCTCTGGTCCGGCCGCTGGCCCCACGCAACCAGGCTTCCGGGTCTTCGGTGGCAGCGGATTCGAACACATTTGGTGTGCAGCCTCGGTCATGGCATACGCTTCAACAACGGGTGCAGAAAAGGTAGCTTCAAGCGCCGCCATGACCTGTGGCGGCAAAGACGCCGAGGACGACCGGACAAACCGTAGCGAAGACCGCTCGATAGCCTCTCGATTGCGGCGCGCTCTCGACAAGATACCCTGATGCATCGTCGGCACCGCGCTATACCAACTTGGCCGAGCATCATCCAACCAACCGAAAAAGCGGAATGCATCGAAACCCGGCGTACAGTAAACGCTCGCGCCCGTGATCAGTGACGCCAGCACCGGTGCCATCAACCCATGTATGTGAAAAAGCGGCATCACGTTTAGGCAGCGATCGGCACCGGACAACTGCAATGTAGCCGCGATATTCAATGCCGAAACCGCGAGATTATCCATGGAAAGCGGCACCATTTTTGGACGCGACGTCGTCCCTGATGTATGCAAAATAAGTCCGATTGCATCGTCTTCGCGAACGGGAACTTCATCACTCGCCTCACCGATGGAGAAAGAACCTGCCTCCTCTCCTTCTTCAATTTCGATGACGCGAATCCCAAGACTGTGGGCGACCTGGATCGCGCCAGATTCTGAACCGGTCTCGACCATCAGGGCCGACGCCTCCAGATCTTGAAGATAAAATTCGAACTCGTCGGTTTTATAGTTCGGGTTTAGTGGCGCTGTCGTACACCATGGGACCAAACTCGCGAACGCTGACGCCATCAGCGGCCCGTTAGGCAAAACCATCGCCACGCGCGAACTGGGCGCAATCGCGATCGAACGTAATTCACCACCAATCCGTAAAATCTGATCCGACAGAAGAGCATACGTTTGAGGGTCGCGATTCGGTGCCGCAATGGCTTCGCCACCGTGGGTACGCTTCGTTAACAACTGCAGTAGGTTATTCATCCGGCCTAGATACTCCCATTTTTCGCCATCGATTTTTCCATTTTTCTTGAGACTCGCCATCGTTTTCGCTGGCACTTAGCGATGAGCGCACTTATCTTTAACCGTCCGTTCTACGAAGGCTCGAAACCATGAATGCTGTCAAAGATATGCTGAAGTCCGGCGCGACCGCCATCGGCGCGGACGGTTCGATAAATACCGATGTACGTTTCTTAGCGAATTCAGGTTTTGATTTTCTCCTTTTCGATACCCAACACTCGCCGGTGGAGATCAAGGCGTTACAACCTCAGTTGGCTGCGATGCGCGGCAGGACAGCAATTCCCATTATCAGGGTCGGTGAAAACAGGCAGGATCAAATCTGCTACGCCTTAGACTTAGGTGCCAAAGGGATCATCGTTCCCATGGTCAATACCAAGGAAGAGGCCGAAAACATGGTCGCCTGGTGTAAGTACCCCTTTGCAGGCGTGCGCAGTTCGGCCGGCCCACGAGGAGAATGGGGCGAATTCAAAAGTTACCGCGAGTACATGGATATTGTGAATGAACAACTGTTGATCATCCCCATGATCGAGACTGCGGAGGCGCTGGAAAGCATCGACGAGATTCTGAGTGTTCCTGGGATTGATGTACTCCTGGTCGGCCCCTCGGATCTCTCGATAAACCTCGACGTCGCGCTGGACTATCCCAACCCGAAGTATCTAGCCGCGTTGGATAAGATCGCATCGGCTTGCAAGAAAGTCGGTGTTGCCCCCGGCATGTATTTTGTGCCACCAGGTATTGAACCAAGTGAACTGATCGCTAAAGGATTCAGATTTTTCACCCTCCCGTGGGGTGGCTGGGCAAGCCAGGGGATTAGCGACGGTCTTGCTGGGATCCGATGACTCATCCTTCCGCAGACGGCAGTAGACACAGATTCGATCACGAGACCAATACATAAAGAACATCCATAAAGGAGATTTTTATTAATGAAATTAGGAATTTACGGTGGAAACGTTAGGCGAGGTCAACCTCTTTCAAGCCTCGTCGACGAGATCGTTCAGATGGAGAGTCAAGGGTTTTCGAGTTACTGGTGCCCGCAAGTCGGTACCTTCGATGCCTTAACGATGATCGCGCTGGCCGGACCTCAAACAAACACCATCGAGCTTGGGACCGCGGTCGTGCCTTCCTACCCGCGGCATCCGAACGCGTTGGCCCAACAAGCTGCCACCACAAACGCCTTGGCAGGCGGTCGCTTGATACTCGGTGTGGGTCCTTCACACGCGCCCGGCATTGAGGCGCTCGGTCTCGAATATTCTCGTCCGGCACGACACATGCGCGAGTACGTAACTATTCTTAAAGCGTTAGGCGACGAGGGTCGCGTCGAATTCGACGGCGAAATGTACAAGATGACGACCGGGTTCGCGTGTCCGGAAGCATCCCCGTTTCCTGTGGTGATGTCAGCTCTCGCCCCTCTCATGCTTAAAGCGGCGGGCGAAGTCGCCGACGGCACCGTCACCTGGATGGTTGGAAACAAAACGATCCGCGATCACACGGTCCCGACAATCAACAAGGCGGCGGCAGATGCCGGTCGGCCCACGCCGCGCGTCATTGTCGGCGTACCGGTGTGTGTACACGACGACCACGAACAAGCAATCGCAAGGTCCGTGCAGATCTTCCAAGGCTACGGACACTTGCCCAACTATCGACGCCAACTCGACGCTGAAGGGATCGACCAGGCCGGCGAAATCGCCGTGGTTGGAACCGAATCCGAAGTCGAAGCGCGATTACAAGAATTTTTTGATTCAGGAGCGACGGAAGTTATTGCAAGCGTTTACCCCGCCGGTGATGACGGTCGGGCTTCCTTTACTCGAACCAACGAATGTCTTCGAAGCTTGTTGGCGGCTTGATACGATAAGTTTTCGCGAACGGGTTCTACGCGCCTGCAAAAAAACGCCGGGGGTTATCGACGAACAAACTGCGTACAGTCTCGTCACTGACCCCCATCTCAACGAGATCAGGAATGACGTGGCGTTGGATGTATAGATACTGATCGACGTTACTCCTAAAGAAGTCATGCTCCTCGGGGATGGTGCCATCCGGACGTTCTTTGTGAATATGGAGACAAATACAGTCGTGCGAGGGACAAAGCTTGTCGCCGTAACCTTGATCAATCAGTGTCTTCATGGTGGCAGTACGCGCTTCGGGACTGACTAGGCGCCCGGGATAACGATCCAAGCCTAGATAACAACCTTGATCGAGAATCCACCGTAAGTACTCGATGTCCGTCGTATCGTTCGAATGATCGATTTTGACTCGTGTGAGATCGACGCCCTCCTCGCGAAAGATCTCGATTTGGCGTCGCGCCACGTGTCCCGTCGGGTACGAATGGACCATCAACGGGATTCCCGTTTCAATCTGCGCTCGAGCCGCAGCCCGTGCCATCAGTTCGAGGTCGACGGTAACCCCTTCGAAGTCGGCGGCACACTTCAGAATTCCAGCTTTAATCCCGGTCCCACGAAAACCCTCGTTGATGTCTTTGATAAATTCTCGCGCCATTTGATTCGGCGATACACCCCGGAGAAACCTCGGCACGTCGAGCCACCAGCCGGTCACGTTAATGATGTTGACCCCTGACCCTGCAGCAACTGCGCACAAAAGTTCTGGATCGCGCCCGAGGTCGTATGTCGTGGCATCTACGATGGTATCGATGCCCTCAGCCTTTACCTTTTTGAATGTATCGATTGCGCGAGCTTCCCGATCTTCCGGGCCAAACAAATCAGGATACGTACGAAACATCGCGGGAGCGCTCACCATGACATGTTCGTGCATAAGCGTGAACCCGAGATCATCCGACGAAATGGGTCCCAGCACTGAATTAACGGTCGTCATCACACATCTCCATAAGTTCTAATACCAATTTTTCCCGGCCCACAAAACGATACGTTGCCCTCGCCTCATGTCAAACCAATAACTGCCGAACGTGACAACCGTGTCGAGGCCGTACCCGGCACATTGGAGACAACTATCAATGTCGGTTCGTTCTCGACGACGCCACGGATGTCCAATAATTCGTGTGATTGGTTATTCTAGCGAGCGACTGAGCCACGAATTAGCTCGACCTATCTGAGGACACAATGGATATTCAACCAGAGGCCGCAGGGTTTGATGGTGATCGCTTAGCACGGATTACCGATCATCTTGAGCGCAATTACATCGCGACAGGAAAACTAGTCGGCTGTCAGGGCCTGGTCGCGCGGCACGGCCACCCAGCGTACTTCCAATCTCTCGGAGAAGCAGACCGGGAGCGTCAAATTCCAATTGCTGATGACACCATTTTCCGCATCTACTCCATGAGCAAACCGATCACGTCGGTGGCGCTCATGCAGCTCTACGAAAAGGGCTACTTTCAACTCAACGACCCCGTCCATCGCGTCATTCCCGAATGGAAGGATTTGTCCGTTTGGGTATCCGGAAACGAAGCGCCCTTCGAGACCCGTGCTGCCAGCCGGCCTATGACGTTTCGCGATCTGCTGAGCCACTCTGGCGGGCTTACCTACGGCGGCGGACAACACCCCGTCGAAAAGGCCTATGCCGCAGTCGGGATGCGCAGCGAAGAGGGCGAAACGCTCGATAGCTTCGTCCACAAACTTGGCCAGGTTCCATTACGTTATTCGCCGGGCGAAGCTTGGCTATATTCCTATTCCACCGAC
>ERZ651768.144-NODE-144-length-49851-cov-4.776490_pt1 | contig 49851 bp, 37 predicted proteins | sample MGYA00514754_ERZ651768 | MGnify/ENA metagenome assembly ERZ651768
CGAGACATCATCTGCCTGATCAACTATAGAAGGATCTGCAGAAGGATGAGCAAGAACAAAAACATCACCAGATGCCAGCATAGTACCTGCATCAAAAACAACCTGATCAGGATAGTCCCACTCCCCAGAAGTATCACATCCATTTGCGCAAGAGGAAACCTTATAGTTACTAAGATCTATTTCTTCACCTGTGGCGTTATATATTTCTATGTATTTATTGTATGATGTACCTTCAGCCCATTCACTGAAAAATACAGCATTTGAAACACCCTGAGCAGTTTTTACAAATACGGTTGCAGTTCCGGTTGCTCCATCATCATCCGTAACAGTAAGGGTAAAGGATAGACTATCCTCAGATGAAGGCGCAGTAAAGGTTGCTTCTGGCAGAGTTGTTGAGCTAAGCCCTACTGTAGATCCAGCAGATTGAGTCCACTCATAGGAGGCAATAGTTCCATCAGCATCATAACTGCCAGATCCATTAAGCGTAACTATGCTACCGAAAGCTACAGTCTGATTAGAGCCAGCATTTGCATTTGGATTTAAATTAGCCCCTCCTGTACCATACACATGGAAACCAAGATTATCCCAATTATTTTGTTCAAAAACAATCCACTCCGAATCATCAGCTGTTGTACCCGCAGAAGCAGCCCAGTCTGTGTTTCCAGATATAACTGTAGCCTTTCTCACTATAGTATGCTCTTTTGTACCATTTGTAACTCCTGCAACATCCCATGCAATGTCCGGTGCATTGCTACTCATATCTCCTACAATATCAAGAATTGATCCTGTACTCACTTCGACTAAGCCAAAAGCATCATTTCCATTGCCCATATAGGTAAACGAGACATCATCTGCCTGATCAACTATAGAAGGATCTGCAGAAGGATGAGCAAGAACAAAAACATCACCAGATGCCAACATAGTACCTGTATCAAAAACAACCTGATCAGGATAGTCCCACTCCCCAGAAGTATCACATCCATTAGCGCAAGAGGAAACCTTATAATTACTAAGATCTATTTCTTCACCTGTGGCATTATATATTTCTATGTATTTATTGTATGAGGTACCTTCAGCCCATTCACTGAAAAATAAATTTTCACTGTCAACTGCCGGGGTCTCTAAAGCCCCCTCATCGATCCACTGAGCGATCAGATCAATATCAGACTGTGACAATGATCCTGTTGGAGGCATATCGCCATTAGCAGTCTCTGGCAGTGTTATCCTATTATAAAGCTCGCTATTAGCATGATCTCCGACTTCTATTACCAAACCATTATTCCCTCCGGTCATTGTCGCAGAATAGGTGGTCAGATTTAAACCACTGGTGTGACCATATAAATGACAGCTCGTACAGCTATTATTAAATATGGTCTGAATCTGTGATTCATAATCCACCTGAGCTTCTAATGCTGTTAAAGACAAAATAAATAAAAAACTATATATCATTTTTCTCATTACTAACCTCCAAAAACATAATTATACTTTTTCAATTAAGACTCTACAAATACTTCGACATGGCCGATATTTTTATTACGACAATTTTTTCGGTCTCTCTTACGAAATTCTTCTAGGCTTGAAAGTTCTTTTTTTGTTAAGAGCTCTAAGTGTTCTAGAAGTTTTATAGTTCCGATAGGCATTGCCCTACTGCTACCATCTAGCACTTTTAATGATATACCGATATTCTTCCCATCTCTATCTCTAAGCGCAATACCTCTTACAGATTCACCGCCACCTTTGGTTATCCCATTGCCTTGTAATGCCTCAATGAATTTAGTATCAAAGTGGCCTTTTCCTGCTACATTATATGGGTGTAATGCCATCGCATTATAAGCCCGAACCAGTTCAGGATATTTATCTGTGGCTAATACCTGATATAATCGCGCAATCGTTTCCATGGTGAAAAAAGCAGTCGGCGCGGAACAGCCATCTATTTCCATGGGAATATCTTCAATCCCCGTGTACTCTTGTAAAAGCTTATAAATAGTTTTCTGAACAGGGTGGTCGGAGTTGGTATATCCTTCAGGCTTACCCGTAAGATGTTTTGCGAGTGATAACATTCCCGCATGCTTTCCGCTACAATTATTATGAAGCGGATTAGGGTCTTTGCCTGATCGAATTAGATCATCTCTGGAAGTAATATCTGCTGGAGGGTGAACACCGCACTCATAATTATCAGTGGTATACCCTAATTTGTTTAGCATACTCTCTGCTGTCTTGATATGAACACTCTCGCCAAGGTGAGAGGCACACATGAGGGCGATCTCATCATCACTAAAGCCTGCAGCATCTACTGCACCGGCTTTGATAGACGCTGCCGCCTGAAAAGGTTTTAAAGAGGACCGTATACAGGTAAGATAGTTAGAGTCCCCTGTTGAGTAGATGACCGAACCAGTATCATCAACAACAGTTGCAAAGATTACGTGTATGCTTTCTGTTAAATCTCCACGGGTAACTCTACAAAGAATCGGCATCAGAATCAGTATACCAGTCTAGATACAAACTCGAAACGAAAACCTTTTTTCTGTAACACAGGGATTTCTCTTTTTAGAACACTTAAAGTTTGAGGTTTTACATGTCCAATACCTATTGCTATACCTTTTTCCTCCGAAAGCTCAGCAAGTTTTAACAGCTGGGTATTAATTTTTTCCTCATCTAATTCATTATCTAAAAAAATGTCCCTCTTATTGGTCGCGACATTATACTTACGCATCGTAGTCTCTGCTAATGAGTTGCTCGTGGTTCTGCTGTCAATAAAAAATTTCTTTTTCTCTTTAATTACACCTGCAAGCAGTGTCATAACACGAGAGTCTGCAGTCCCTCTTGAACCCTGATGATTGTTTAATCCGATTGACTCTGGAAGCTGGTCGAATGCCGAATTAATACGATCTTTTATCTCATCATCCTGAAAATAAGACATCAGAGCATATTCTTCTTCTCCATATGTTTTACCAATATTTTCCATGGGCATGTGAACAATAATCTCATAACCAGCATCATAAGCTTTTTTCGAAAACAATTGACTGTATTCATGTCCCGGAATTATTGCATAGGTTAGCTTTCCAGAGAGGTTTAAAAATCCGTTTGAAACATGATCATTGCGATATCCAAAATCATCAATAATTAACCCGATAACACCTCTCATCGGTACCTGAGCAGTTACATCCGGAGCCTTGTCTAAAGACTCTTGCTTTAAAGTATCAGGAAATACAGTGCTTTTTTCAGTCTCAATGACAACCTCATCTTCTAACTCTGTTAGGTGATCCTGCTGCTTTTTCAATACAATAAGCAGCACAATAACAAACAGGGTTAGTACATAAATGGTTAAGGTTTTATAATCCTGCTGCATTAGGGTAGCTGAAAACTTATACTAAGAGTTTGGGGAACACCGATATCCTGCGACCCTAGGCGTATTGCATAGGTTACACCAAAACGACCATAAACAAATCCAGATCCAAAAGACAAGGAAGAGGAATGCTTGGTAGTGCTTAAACCAGCTAGCAATCTTAGCTGCTTCCACTGTGCATGGTTTCCTATTTTTATTTTCCACGCATCATGCAAAGAGGAAAACTCGCTGGTTATATAAAGTCTATTGTTTATGCTTTTTAATAACAATAGCTCCTTAGAGACGCCTGCAAGGATCCTATTTGGCAGTCTTGGTTTTTCATGATAAAACTTAGAAACGGTACCAAGATTTAATAGAGATATTCCCATGCCCCACCCATTCTCAAAAATGTTTGAGTATCCAAGGTCTACAGTAAGACCCGTAGAGTGTTGATCATAGATCGTAAAATAAAGCGCCCTAATCGTAGCTCCTATTTGTCCAATAGAAGTTTTGTATGAGACTCCAGACCCAACAGAAAACCCATAAGCAGCAAAGGTTGTTTTCGGATCATCGGATGGACTATCTTCTCTAAACTCCAGATCCGTAACTCCCGCCTGTCTCAAAAAAATTCTGTTGTTATACTTCCCAATTTTATGGATATAGTTCACGCTCGATGTCCTGATATCACCATACCACTGGCCAGAATTAAAATATAATGATGGGCCTAATTTAGATGACTCTATGAGCGCAGGATTTACACTTGATGACCCACCAAAAGCAACATGGCTGCCCATAGCAAGATCATGTGCGTCTGCTGGGAACACCAAAAACTGAGTTCCGATAGCAGACAACCTAGAGCAATAACAGACCAGACAAATAAAAAATGTTCTAAAAGTTAAACCCATATGAAAGCGTGTGCGATAGTTGAGAGGCCCAGTCCATGGAAAAAGTATAGTCTATGCGAGAGTCATGATTCTTGATAAGATCATACTGAAGTCCCCATCCAAATGCAATTCGTCCATTGCCAAGTCCTCCGCGAATATAGTATAGATCAAGATAGGTATACTCGATCCCTATTCTAGGCAATAAAGAGACAAAGGTATCATCTGATATTTCTTTCCCCAATCTATAGTTTGTGATAAAACCAGCGTCCGCGACTACCAGTATGTTTTTGTATAGAAACTTTGTTCCAAGCCTATATATAGTTGGAAAATATTCGCTATAGATTCTTCCCTCAGCATACAAGTCCCCTGAGTCCCAGTTGTACATAGAGTTAATATCTTGGATCATTAATCCAAATGTAGTCGAGTTACCTGACTTAAATAAAAAACCAATATCAAAACCAATACCACTTCCCTTATAAGACTCATTTATCGGCAACTGATTCTGTAATATCTTAATGTTTGCACCAAAAGAGAACCAGGGTAAAATCCTCTGGGCAAATGATATCATCAAGGCATCTTCCCCTGTTTGCATCATTGTTGTTTTCTCTCCGGCACTGTTTCTACCTTGTATATCCGTGACACCAGCACTGACCCAGGAAACACCCAAACCAGCTGTCGGAGGCAAGGGGGTTGCAAAACTTAGGCCTGAGAGCCTTCTATCAAGCGACATGCTTGAGTAGGAAAGACCAACCTGTCTGTTTGTCAAAAATGCTGCCCATGCCGGGTTATAGAAGGTAGCAAATCCGTGATCTTTTTCAGCGGTGAAAGCACCTCCCATGGCAATCGAACGAGCTGTCATCCCAAGCCTTAAAAAACTGCCAGAGAGACCGGCATAATCTTCGGCAAATAGGCCTGCAAGAAGTAACATGTATATGAGTAAATATTTTCTCATTTTACTACGATTAATTTTGTCCAGTTATCACCAGGAGACTGATTTCTTGAGCTAGAAAAATTGAGTCTAATAAAATAGACACCGTTTGCTACATGATTCCCAGACAGGTCACGACCATCCCACTTGAGAGCACCATAATAAGAGTTTAGGTTATATATTTTTGAGTGCACCTTCTCCATAGCAAAATTAAAAATATCTAGCTTCACCTCTTTGTTTACAATATTCCCAATATGAAACCGCACATAGCCATCATTATCTAGCTGGTTGTGAGACAAAGGTGAAAAAGGATTCGGATATGCATAAACATCACTCGGATCATGATCAGCCTGGTATATCCCCCAGGTACTTCCCTGTACATCCGGAGAGAGTGCAACACCATCAGGGGTACCAATCCAAAGTTTAGGAATTGTATCGCGAGCGTCGATTGAAACAGCATAAACAGTGTTTGTTAGTATCTGTCTCTGATTGAGCATAGTTTTTTCAATTGCAGGGTCAAACCTTGCCCAGTTTTCACCATCTAGACTTTTCCATAATCCTGAAGAAGTTGCCACAAAGACCAATGAGTCTTTTGCATCAATATTATACACTCTCTTCCCAGCAAGAGCTGTCTGCCACGAGATACCATCATCTCTGGTATAACTCAGACCTTGTATCTCTCCTGCTTCGCCAGTGCTAACAGTTGCAGCCCATATAATCGTCTGACCTCTCCATACTTGTTTTGCTAACCCCACAACAAAATTCCCAGAAAGTCCACTAGTGGGATATTTATAGTGCTCCCAGTCCATACAACTTAATATCTCATACTCATTTGGAGATATTTGTGTTATCTCCTCTACTAATCTTCCCTTATTGATACCATTTGCTGTGCCAACCCATACCTTGTCATCGTATGCTAATACAGAAAAAGCTTTATGATTGTGGTTGCCTCCATCGGCAGGGTCTCGAGGATTTAGATAATAATTTTTTAGAACCGGTATCTCATCACCTGTAATCCGTGAGGTAGTGTCTACAAACGCACTGTCTTGGCAGGTAGACAAAGCATCCTGCCAATCCATTGGCATCGGTATATTCTGCGGCTTCCGGATACTGATAGACAAATCATACCTGCGTAGACCTCCCGCCCAGCTTGCGATCCATAAATATTTTCCTGAAATCGAAGCATCATATGTAACATTTGCCTGTGGAACCGTGACCGGGAGCTGCCAAAAATAACCCTCTCCAAAAGGTACTTCTATATCAGTTTCATTATCGGTAGGCTGAGGAAGATACTTCCACTGGATTGCTTTCGTTGCTTTCGTGATTCCAAACACAATGGGCTCGTGATTGGCAAACCCTTTATCATAGGCAGAGATGTAATTAATCGAACCTGGAACAATGAAAAGCTGGACCTGCTCTGTGCCAAACTCAAACAGTGACTGCACAGTGAAATATAAAATTCTTGAAGAATTACTGTTTCTAATTTTTATTACTGTATTTGCCTGAATACTGTCTAATAAGCTAACCCTGTCTGATTCACTTGTAGGACTCAAAACCATAAAACTTCCCGTATATCCCGTCCCTGGTTGGTACTCACTATCAAACCCAAAATAAACACCATTTGTAGTGTCTGTTCCTAAGCTATCCCATCTAAAACTATATTCCATAACTATTGTTGGTGGTGTATCATACCAGGAACCGGCATCCGCGGCGATTGCCAGGCCCAGGCCCATTGGAGTATCATTATCATCGCCAGCAAATGCTACAACCAGTGAATCATTAGTCGTAGCAATAGCAGAAACGCCTCCATATGGAAGTGCATTCGTGATCGCACTTGGATTGCTCAGAATATCTACTATTGAATCAACAGTGGACTGATAGGTGTATACAGAGTTCCCATCATGCATTGACAAACCTCGGCCAGTACCAAACCATGTTAGTGAGTCACCCATTAATCGGATCTCCGCTACTACGTTACTGGAAAAACCATCCTCAAAATAAGACACCTCACCATCGCCAGCTGATTTTAAACTGAACCTAGATGGCGAAGCAAGCTGGCCATAAATAAGTACCAGTGAAACTAAATGCAAAAAAATACTATTGAATAACAACTTCATGTGTAGCTGGAAGACTGTACTCATCCTCCCTATCCTGAGTTATAAATTCCCATCTAAATGTCCCTGGCTTGGTCTGATAGTCCGGGTCAGTGTTTCCGCTACCAAAAACTGGTATTTTAAAACTATAGGTTCCGTCTCCGCTTATTAAATCCCCGCTAGTTATATCTGGTAAGTATATAATATTCTCGCTACCATCATCATACAAATAGATATAATTGCCTTTGTTCATCATTGAGTCTCCTTCTACATGATAAGATGTAAACCCAACCCATTTTATATTATCTAATCCATCCGCATCAAACACGGTAGCACTAACAAGATGAAGTGAAAGAGTAGCCCCAGAAGGCCTGGTAATCGTGTCAGGAGTTGCAATACTAATTATCCTGGGGATAATATTTCCAATTTTAAAAGAAGCAGACTTTTGTTCTGTTTGACCAACATATACGGCTAATATATTAATATATACGCTACCAGAATCATCGCCAAGTGTGTTGGAAATAATTGTACTATCATTTTGAAACTTTAAAGTATAAACATCATCCTGGGCAATAATATCACCGTTCATACCATCGTCTTTTAAAATCAGACTGTCAGGCTTGTTTTCTTCTCTGGTCCCATACCACTCAACGATCACGTTATCAAGAATTTTACCTTCCAACTCTGGTAAAACCTTAGCACTGACATAAAGCTTATTGACATCCTGGTGAAAATTAAACTGTGCATCTGATATATAAGCTGCTGTGTTATCGTCTGAATTTTGTACGGTGCATCCAGATAAAAATAAAATCATAATTAGAATATTTAGTTTTTTAGTATACATACTATTTTAACACATCAGGCTCTCTAAGGATTATAGAATTTACGATTATATATATAGTCTACCATTAGCTTACCAACCTGCTCAAGGCTTTGCCCACTGCAATTTTCTGGAATATCATCCATAGTATGCCAATAATTTGTGAAAGAGTTTGGATAGTTAAAATCAATAATGTCTATGGTCGGAATACCTGCATATTGATTTAAGGGTATGTGATCATCATACAAGGCAGGCCCAACAACACCCTTAAAAGCATCCAGATTCATATCTTTAGCTCTGTCCCAAAGCTGCCGAACAAGCCTACCATGAAATCTCAGTGAATTTCTTTCTATCGGTAATGATAATTGCTTGTCGCCAACCATGTCTAGTATGATGCCCTCTTTTATTCCTGTAAAAGGAAGATTCTTTGAAAAATAAATAGATCCCTTACAATAGGTTTCATTGACTCCAGAGGCACCACTGTCTTCAGCATCAAAAAAGACCAGGTTGATGCCAATTGGCGGAGAAGAAGATTTAAGTAAGCGTGCCAGCTCAAGAAGAACAGCCACACCAGATGCACCATCATTGGCACCTATAATTGGCCTGTCATTGTTAACCGCATCCTTATCCCTGTCAGCCCATGGTCTGGTATCCCAGTGAGCTCCAATAAGAACCTGGATTGAGCTAGAAACATTGTATCTAGCAATTATATTTGTACCGTTTTGGCCACTATCTTTTCCGTAAACCTCATACAAAAAATCCTGCATCAATACAGTGTCAGCAAGATTTTTGACTGTGTCAACTATATACTTTCTTGTAGCCAAGTGACCCATAGAACCAGGATTTCTTGGTCCGAGTTCACACTGATCTAGCAAATGTTTGTAAGCCCTGTCTCCATCAAAAATATGCTCCCCCGTTTCACAACTTAGATGTACAACTGAGACAATAGAGAATATTAAAATAAAACGCATTACTATCCTGTTATCGCTATGTTAATATCGAAACCAAAATCTCTATCTACTTTTTTCCCCATAGTCCTGCTGTCGCTCTCCCTATACTCATAACGTAGACCACCAGATAATTTATTAGAAAACTGATATGATATTCTTAACCCAGTTTTCCAGTTTGATGAAAAAGATCCCTCCTCAAGGTTAATCTTATCTCCAGATTTAAACTCTTTACTATCGTTCATGTCAAAATTTAGTGTAAAACTAATATTATTATTCAGTTTCAGATCACCATAATATGGAATCGGTATCGTCATACCTCCTCTATGAGTATAGGTTGCGGTCGATGTATAGCTGTGATCTTTTCTTATGGTAAGGCCGGTTGGAAGTTCATCCAAAGACAAGTTTCTATTATGCCTAAATGTAACAGAAATATTTTTTTTCAGGCTCATATTTAAACCAAGCAAAGGTGAGTAATTCATATTTATTCTTGAAGAACGTTCATAGTCTTTATAGTCCTTTACAAAACTTTCTTGCTCAAAAAACCCCATATCATCTGGCGTAATATCCTCAAACTGCCAGGACCTTGTTTCCTTCCCAGCATAGCTGTGATCAAGGGAAGCGCTCTTTGCGACCCACTTAATAATCGGCCATTTTTCAACGCCACTAACCCTAAAACTCCAACCAGGAAAAGGTATTCCATTTTTAAATAGCTCATCAAAAGTAATATAGTCTCTGGTCATAGTCCTCTGCTCAACCCCAGTACCGCTAATCACACTAGAAAAATTTTGAGAAAAATTTAAATTTACTGTGATTAATCTTGATAGCTTAAGCCCTGATCGAAACGAACCATCTCGCTTATGATCCCAACTTCCAAAATTAGAACCAACCTCTGAAGATTGCTCTAAACCATGCTCTGGCATCCAGCCAAATTTATAACCAGAAGGGACGCTACCAATTACCTGATTAGCTGACCTGTTTAGTGTTTCTGTATAGCTTAATGAAATCGGGTTGACCTTATCAATAAGACCATGAATAAATGTTAGAGATTTTATTTCCTTAGTCTCTTTTTTCTTTTTTGTATTATTCTCCGATGTAACCTTTCCCCTTGACCGACTATTTCTAGTCTTGGTTGTGTTTCTCTTACTTTTTGAAGGAGGCTTATATAATAACTCTAAAATTTGTACAGGCGTGAGCGTAAAACTTGAGCTAAATCTAAGATTAGAACTAATGTTTTGTCCCTCCCTTGACAGGTCATCTGTCCAACGATAACTGGCAGAATAACTCATATTTGGCTTTAGCCATTTAAATAATTGTGGGCTATATGTTGTGTTCATCGTCTCTGTAATATTTGTTACAAGACCAGGGTCAAGGTTCTTTACTGCCATCCATGCATACCCTCTATAATCATTTAATTTGCTCTGTCCAGTCCAAGCATATTTAGATGACAGGCTATTTGTAAACTTGTAATCCAGGTTCATAGTCCTGCTAAGACCAAAATTATAGCTATCAGGAGATCTTATTGATGACCTGGTCTCATTCCATGAAAGTTTTTCTGTGAAATTTAGTGCCGTGTTAAACGCGGATGGCGTATAGTATATCTGCCAATCACTAAAAGATTTTCCAATTAAAGGAATATCTTTAGTCCACTTTAATGGACTTATATAATTGTCTCTACCAAATGGAAAACTATAGCTTATTTTACCTGAATATGACTCTGACCATTTTTGGATATAGGTTATATCAGATGATTTAGACTGCGATGCGCTAAAATTAGTTTTGATATTATCAATCGTATACTTAATCAACTTATTATCTGATTTTGAGGTTTTTGATAAAGATGTACTAAAACTAATCGTCTCACTCTGTGAGACGATTGTATCTGGAGGAGCATTTTTGTCTACTAAAATATCCTCACCAGGAAAATATTTTGGCGTATTAGTTGCACTGCTAATTGAAGCGTTAACAGGAAGACTAAACCCCCATGACCTTGGTAACAACCGATGTAGATCAATTCTTCCAGATACATTGAAATTTTCTGCAGTGCTTGTACCCTTTGATAATCTCTCTTGCAACCTATGAAAATCTGCATCCTGTCTGCTATACGTAAAATTCGCTGTCCCTAAGTCTGCAAGCTTCAGAGTTGACTGGACTCGCATAGCAACCCCACGATCTTTTTTAACGCCGCTTAGTCGAAGCTCGTCCACCCAAACCTCACCGCTAATAATTTCCTCAGAAGTATTTTTTACTCCTATAATAAAATATTGAACCCTATTTAGTGCCGGTTTTCCTTTGATAAAAATACGCTTACCTGTCTTCAATCCTTCATCATCAGTATATATGTATCTTTTTACATCTGCTGAGTCTACAAAAATATCAGTCTCTTTATACCGTTTTACCGATAGAGAATCTTTCAGTTTTAGTTTTGCCAACCAGTCCAACGAAAGCTCAATACTGTTCCTACCTTTATCTTCATCCCATCCACTGTATACAGGCTGAATAATCTCATAATAATCATCTCCAAGTCCAAACCTCAAAAAGATCTCTACATCTGTGTTTAAATATGTTATCCATGGGCTATTACCATATACATACATTTTCATTAAATCATATGTCATAAAACTTCTTTTCTGATCATCATTTAGTGTGTACAAGGTCTTCTGTGCTGAGCCAGAATGGTATGGAGCTAAATTATTAAACTGCATTACCAAAGATTGTTCTTTTGACCTTATCTGATTGATCCTATCATACTCGCCTTTTACCCCGTCTGGAGGTTTATAGTCTGAATTATCTTCTGTGTTGATAACTGCAATTTGGAATGAAGGTGTGTCTCTTTCAATATTTTCGCTTATTACTGTTTTAGGGGAGACAACTAAGTTTTCTTTTTCTAGATTAGGAGACAGATTACGATTGCTTTGATATGCTGGTGAATATATTCCAAGCTCCTGCCACTCATTACCAACGATCTCTATTTTTGCTATCTGCAGCGTTGAGAATGTAGAGTCTAATCCTGAAACAGCTAGCCTTATAAATCTGATTTCATTCCACTCAGTGGAACTTACATTTTTAAAATCAACCAACGGTATCCTATATAGCTTCCAACCTGTTTGTATTCCATTTTTTTCTGTTTCTCCTGCTAAATATGTTGTGTCGGTAAGATTAAAACTTGCTGAGAAATAGTCATTAACCTTATCTAAAAATCCCGATCTGTCTAGATCCTCAGTATCCGGATATTTACCTCCCTCCTGAATCTTTGAACCAGTTCCATTTCCCTCAGTACCGTTTACCTTGGAATAGTCTGAGCTTCCTTGATCATAGTTCCAATTATCTCCATTAGGATCACTAGAGTCGACATCAGCTCCTACATTAATCAACTCAGTCTCATCCTGCTCAAAATAGTATTGATAAGTATTCTGTTCAAGGCAGCCTCCCCAACCATTTTCGTGTTCATCAAAACATCCATCTAAACCAGTGTCTTCTGGATCTTCTAAAAATCCATTACCAAGAGTAAGCCCCGCTTCTGGAATATCTTCTGTATTTAAGGAACCATTGCCATCCCAGTCTTCACTTATTTTACCTAGGTCTATAGTAATTTTCCCTCTAGAACCTTTCAGCCAAATTTCAAAAAATTTACTCTGTGTTTGATCATAATCACCTGAATAGAGCGATGTGGTAACTCCGACCCATGTTGAGTCTTTTTTAGTATTTTTTAGGTGAGACCTTTTCCGATGTCTAAGTATAAGAACATCAGTAGTCTCATTTCCAGCCTGCACAGATGTAGATTGATTTGGCCAAATCTCTCTTGTGCGAACTGGTATATATGGGTTATACCAAAACAGTTCACCTCTATTATCCTGAGAAAATATTCCAGTAAATGTACCCAAATCTTCATCGTAATAATATGGAGCCGAGGACTCTTTCCAAAAGCGACGCTGAATAGATGGCGAGGTTGTACGTTTTGAGCCTTCAAAATCATCGATAAATGCTACCCCATTAGGGTCTCCAGTTGCCGCATTACTTATCGAATTGGGATTAGGTAAAACCTGTGCGATTTCTCCTTCAACTGATAAGTTAGTCATTTTGTCTGTCTCAATAACCGGCAACCTATCTAGAAATCTGGTAATCCCATCAAACTCCCACTCATACCGACCATTTAGATCCCATATAAAGTTCCGGGTTGGCTCATACCCGACTTCTATCTTTTGGTTCATTATTGACTGGTTATAATACAGAGCCGTTGCACCAATAAATGATTTCTCTCCTAAATCCATCTGAGCACGAGTTCCAAAAATTGTTTTTTTATCAAAAGAAACTATTTCATGCCTATCGTAACGTACCTTTAGATCCGCATTGGGATCTTCCGCTGCACTACCCATAAGAACTATTGTACCTGTGAAATAATCAATCTGATAATCAACACCTCGCTTTAAAACAATATTATTTTGTACTACCTCTTCACTGCCTTCAACTAGCATAAAGCCTAAGTTAATTGTAGAGCTTTGATTACTATATTTTGTCTCAATTATAAAACGATTATCACCATTAACCTCTGATGTCACGGAAGAGGTGTACATCACACCTGGGCCTAGTTGATCTTTTAACTGGGTGACTGTGCTTCCTCCTTGCAATGAATCTGCAAGCGCAAATGGATGTAAAGATGGAATAAGTAGCTCTCCATTTAGCATGCTCAATATATTACCAGATTGTGTATCAATTATTTCATCATACTGTCTTACTCCATTAGCATCAAGACTGTCAAGACCGAATAGTGTAATATATGGTAAACTAGTTACTCTGTCGCGGTCACTTTCAGGGGTAGAACGTTTATTAATAATCTTAACCTCAAAGCCCTCTGGGTTGATTTGAGTGGTTCCCAAATAGTATACATTTTTAAACATAAGAGGCCAGCTAGGATGATTTGGATGACTATTCCGCGGCTTAAGCATCATCAATGATAAATTAGTCCCTACAGAGTCTGGAGGATTCCCAACTACCAGCACAGTATCTCCTGTATTACGATCCTCTAAAACAAAAGAACAACCAAGTATTTCGTTCATCACCATATCCCTCAATCTTATATATCCTAGGTCTGCACTAAGCACATAGTTTGTTCCTGATTCTAGTCTAATAAAATTTCCTGTTTCATTATCATCTATATATGTCGAGTCGAGCTGGTTAAGAGGATTAATATATGCCGTACCGGTTACCGCACCTGCCTCATTAGTATTAATTGATTTATATAACTCAAAATTCTTTACTACTAGATTACCAATATAGTGTAATCCATCACGCAAAGGATAAAAAGATGGAATATTTATCTGATGTATTAGAAGATTGTGTACAACGGCTGTATCAACCCCATTCCTAAACCAAGGGTGAATAAAAAAGTACCTATTCTTCAGCCAGTCTACATCTCGAATCTGTTGCGTACTAGACTGAGCTCCTCCTTTGTACTCTTCTTGTTCTTTCTTGGCTTTTTCAATAGAAGCAATTGTTGTTATATCTATAGGCCCAAGCTTAGAAATGGATTTAATACCAAATAGTCCCTGGTTTTTCCCTGAAAAAGTAACATACTTTGTAGAGGGTAATGATAGTGAAATGTTTCCCGCTTCTATCTTTTGAACGATATCATCCTCCAATCCATCATAGGCAATACGTATATTATTCTCCCAATCAAACTGTCTTTCGGAATCTTGATCCATATTTACTGTGATCCTGTCACCAATCTTCCCCTGAATATTGAGGTGCTGTTTTTGATCAAACTCTAAGTGTGTATTCTGGGTTTGACTTAGAGATGACCTTACTAACTCTTGATCTTGAAAAATCATATTCCCGGTTATTGTAACATTTCCATTTAGGCTCAATGAAGCACGGCCTAAATTACCGAGATCCATTCCTACTACCTCCATCATTTGGCCTTTTCTTCTGCTTGAACCATCCTTTGACTCTTTTTGCGTTATTTCAATTAGTTTTAGATATCTTGTTCTCTTGTTGTATTTTTTTAGATACCACTCCACGCTCGAGCTAAATGGTATTCTGTAGGATCTACCATCTATGTATTCTTTTATTATTATAGTGCTCCAATCTCTTGCGAGAAGGACTTCTGTTTCCTGACTATCATATTTTATGGTCAATATCCCCTTAGGAATAGAGATCGAGTCAACCGGCTGAATTAGGTTTACTATATACCTCGGAAAAGGGTTTACAACAAATTCGGACTCTGGTATATATAAAGATTGTAAAGATAATGTAGAGTCATTAAAGGCTAATGAATCTATATCTTGAGCCATCAATAATTGGTAAGGAGATAGAGCATTGAACAAAAATAAAGTTATGCCCAAGATAAATGAGTATATGTGTTTTATAACCAACTTTCAGTACTTAATTAACTGATAGCAATTTGTTCGATAGGGTATCCTTTCCTATTTAATATTTTCTTTTAACAATTGGCGCATTTTATCTAAAGCCACTCCTCTATGACTTATTCTGTTTTTCTCTTGCCTTGTCATCTCCGCAAAGGTTTTTCCTGTTTTTCTTACTCTAAAAACAGGGTCATACCCAAAACCACCTTTTCCGATAGCGTTCATAGTTATACTACCTTCAATAACGCCTTCGGTCCAAAGTTCCTCATTAGATGAATGAAAACTTACGACCGTTCTAAAACGTGCAGTTCTCGAATCCATGTCAAATGATGACATCTCAGAAAGCAATTTTCTGACATTATCCTCGTAAGAAACATTAATACCCGCATAACGTGCTGAATAAATCCCCGGAGCACCATTTAGAGCGTCAACCTCAAGGCCAGTATCATCAGCGATCGCTGGTTTACCAGTGACAGCACTAACGGTACGAGCTTTTATTAAAGAGTTTTCAAGTAACGTTGAACCTGTTTCCTCAATCTCACCAATTTCTGGGAAACTATCAAGAGATAATATATTGACCCCCAATTCGCGAAGAGCGATCATAATCTCCTTTTTCTTATCAGGATTATGGGTAGCAATTACTATTTCTTTAACTAGTGTCATGATTATTCATTCTCAAAAAATAGAGGATACCTATAGTTATAAAACTAGCATTACAATATTTATGTTAAACTGTTTTATACTAGAATATAAAAAAGTAATCACTATTTGTTATTTACAAATAAGCAATTTTGCTAATTCATAATAGAAGAAAAGTTGAAAAGACAATAAAATATATTAATTTTCGCCGCTCATTTAATCATAGCCTATCAATATTTAGAATATTTTATGGAATAAATTTTAATAATAATTTTCTGTTGTTGGCTCGGTAGCTCAGTTGGTAGAGCAGTGGACTGAAAATCCATGTGTCGCTGGTTCGATTCCGGCCCGAGCCACTTCAGAAATGAAAAATAGTTTATTAAAAATTAAAGTCTGGTCAAAATTTGATAGAACATCCTAAGGATTTTGTCGCTTTGGTGCTTACGCTTTTACCCTTAGATACAGAATTGATTGCATCCACAAGGTAATTACGTTTCACTCTTTTTGGACCATCATCAATAGCACCACGATATTTTAAATCTCCATTTTTATCAAAAAGATATACATGAGGAGTCACCATCGCGCCAAATGCTTTTGCAAGCTTAGCTCTGCTATCCAATACATAAGGAAATTTATACCCATATTTTTCAGCATGTTCTTTCATTGAGTCAAAACTATCCACTCCATCATGTTGGCTTGCATTAGAGTTAACAGCAACAAACCCTATATCATTGTTTGAACACAGTTCTGATATTGGATTATATCTTCCTTGCCAACGAATAACCCAGGGGCACGTATTGCAACTAAATATTACAAGAAGTCCCTTTTCTTTTTTATAAGTATTGATCTCTGATTCCTTGCCATTAATATTTTTTACAATAAAGTCTGAGCCAGGCATTGCACTCCCTATGGGAATCTCTTCGCTCATTAAAGCGGAAAATACAATAATACTTAAGGTTATTATTCTAATCATAATATCTCTCCTTTAGTTTCTAATAGTGAATCAATTTTACTAATAAAAAACTCTTCATCTCTTTTCCCCTCCCAGTAGGACAGAATGTTTAATTCTTTGTCATAAATGCCTGTAAAAGGCATTGCACCAGTCCAAGAAGTACAAATCTTATCAATAAACTCTTGGGTGTTGCCTTCTTGCTTTCTATATTGCTGTCCACTGACTCTTTGATCTAAAAGAAATTCCTCAGCTGCTACTGCATTTTCATCCCAGTCAGTACTTAAAAAAACTACGTCTAGCTTACTGATATGATAACGGTTTTTGAGACTGACAATGTATGGAAACTCCTGTATACAAGGTATACATGATGTAGACCATATATTTAGAAGTACCAGAGATGATGTGTTATGTTCTTTAATATTATTAAACAATTCAGGGACTGTGACAACCTTAACATTTAACAAATCATTACCGCATCTTATAGAAATAAGAATTAATACAAAAATGATGATGTTTTTCATGATTCAATATTAGCAAGTTAAGAACAATATATTTTAATAGATTATATTTACTAAATTAATTTTTGATATTGGATAAATTTTTTAACAAACAGTTTTGTTGTTTATTAATTTTAATTTTAAGATTTAGCGTGTGTAATTCGTTAATAATATAGAAAGGGGGTGATCAGTTGTCTATTTTAAATATAACGCTGGCCTCCAAAGGATCAGCTGTGTAACACACCTAAGAGTTTGTACCTTTTAGGAGGTCAGCGATTACTTTGTATTAAAAACCCTCATTTTAATGAGGGTTTTTAATTACTATTTAATTGTTAAAAATTCAAGTATGCTTTTTAAAGATGGCAATACCCTATACCCCGTTTTCTCTAGTCTCTGAGTGCTTACATGGCCAATATTAACTAGTAAACAATCAACACCTAGGGCCTTGGAGACTTCGCCATCATGGATGGTGTCACCAATTAATAAAATATGTTCAGATGAAAAGTGCGAGTTTTTTAACCAGTTAACACCTGCTTCAACTTTACCATCTGCTTTTTCGTTTTCAACGCCTATGAGTTGGTTAAATATATATTCTATCATATGGTGTTCGACCCATTTAACTAAAGAACTCTGTTTACCAGCAGAAAGTATCGACTGAGTGACTCCAGATTCGTTTATTTTTCTGAGAACAAGTTTTGCATCGTTATGCAGAATACATTTCTCAAATTTGCTTTTATAATATTCTATAAACCCCGGGATAGGGAAAGGTTCCTTCGTGAAATCAAAACCTAACTTTTTATAATACTCTATTACTGGAAAACAAAAAAGATTCCTGTAATCCTTATTTGATACTAAAGGCATATTTCTAGATTTTAATACATAGTTAATTGCCTCAATACATAGCCACCTGTCATCCAAAAGCGTACCATTCCAGTCCCATACTATATGCTTATATTTCATTTATATATTTATTAATAAAATTGAACCGAAAATTAAATTAATCAAGCAACAACAAGTAGTGACAATAAAGAAAAATAAGCCTGAATTCATTATATCATTAGAAAATAATCTAGCCTCAAAACTTCCTGGTAAAAAAGCGCATGATGTAATGAGGACAGGTCCGAAGATTCCTAAAGCAATAAGATATTTGAAAAAAGAGCCTGTCCCCTCTGCCGTGTTAATCTTATTATTCCCTGACAATGATACTTTTAACTTTATACTCACTCTAAGATCAAGAAAAGTAGAAACTCATAAAGGGCAAATTTCTCTGCCTGGTGGGGTTCAAGAAGAAGATGAGTCATTAGAACAAACTGCTTTAAGAGAAACTAAAGAAGAGATAGGAGTCTTAACAGAAACAATTGAACTTCTTGGAAAACTTTCTACAATCTATGTGCCTTTTTCCGGATTTAATATTTATCCTTATGTCGGGTGGACAAAAGAAATTCCTAAACTAAAGATATGTACTGAAGAAGTAGAAAAAACTATTTCTGTCCCGGTTACCGAGCTAATAAATAGAAATAATCAAAAAGTAAAAAATACTATGCTCAGAGGTGCCCCAGTTAAAATGCCATACTTTAGCCTAAAAAATGAGACAGTATGGGGCGCCACATCAATGATATTATCAGAGTTTAAACAGTTAATAAAATGAGATCAGGTAACTGATTGACTTCTTTAACTTCTTTTGATTATTTCGTGATCTTAATTTTTTTATTGATTGGTTTATTACTAAGTCATTCTTCAATTAAAACGCTAATACAAGTCAATGATAAAAAACATTTTCACAATCCATACAAAAAACCATCCGGCCTTCACCAACAGTAATACTTATTCTATTAATTATTTACACAATTATTTTATATAAACTATTTGGTGAGATTTTTTTATAATCAATAATCTGATCATTAAATTAATTAGTTAGTTGATCTTCTACTTTCTTTTCAATTGTTTTTAAAGCAGAGTCTTTTACCTTCTCCCCTGTTTTTGAGACGGCATCTTTTAGTATTTCTGCTGATTTTGATACGGACTGTGTAATCTCTGCAGTATCCTTTCCAGTATAATGCAAATAGGCAATATATAAAATAAAGATCGACGCAGTAACAAGAACAAGCTTTATAATTTTTTTGATAAAGCCATAAACAACAATAACCGCTAAAATAACTGCTATCGCTAGATACACAGGATTGGCGGTAATCGCTTCAATTATATTTTCCATTGTTGCTTTCTAACTCTTTATAGGATATTAAATTTAGAGTTCAATAAGTAATATTAATAGACTAGAAAGTATGAAAAAAATAATATTAATGATATTTCTGTCAATAATTTCAGCGCAAGAGAAATATCCCGCAGACTCGTTGTTAAAATCAGAAAATATATCTGCTATTAAAAAACTCTTTATCTATCCTGTTACAAGGTGGCAACGTATTTCCTATAATTCTGATATTTTTAACTGTCAGTTCTACCCAAGCTGCTCAAATTTTTGTGTACAATCCATTAAAGATAATGGTGCTATCATGGGTTCAATTATCGCTGCAGACAGGATAATTAGGTGTAACCCCTCTGCATTATATTATCATCAAGAGATTAATGGAGTCTACAATGATGAAGACGGAAGATTAATCGATTTTGTAAATCCTAAGATTTATCAAAAGAGCGAGAAATCACCAACTATTGCTGCTGCGCTTTCCATGGTCCCTGGCTTAGGCCGCGTTTACGCTGGAAGATTATATGATGGTTTATATAGTATAATGACGATGGCTATAACAGGAAAAGCTGCTGCTATAGCAATAAAAAGTAAAAGAAAGATATTAGCTCCTGCATTCAGCGCAGCTTTTGTAGTTCTCTATGCAGCTGAGATATATGGTGGGTGGAGAGCAGCAAAATATTACCACCCAACTCAAAAAAAGAAATAAAACAAAACCAGAAAATAATCTGTTATGGAGCCGGGTATGGAAATCGAACCCATTTACTACTGATTACGAATTGCACACATGAATTCAAATATTATTTCTAAGTATATTTATATGTTGATTTACAGAACTAAGAATTTTGTTACTTCATGATTTTACATCATATGATGTAAATTTTAATTATAATTTTATGTAAATCATTTTGCCACCGTAACTCAGTTGGTAGAGTACCTCATTCGTAATGAGGGAGTCGGGTGTTCGAATCACCTCGGTGGCTCATTAGTTAAAAGTTTTTATTTATAATGAGAATCTTGAAAAATTCTAAGCGTGCTAAATTTAGATATCAATCGAAGAAAAACAGATATCTAGAGGATTATTTGAACAAATTTATTTTCTAACTGGTTTAACCAATATCTATTCGACTTAAAACTCTATAAATAATGCTGAATAAAATTTGAATTCATTATCAAAAAATATTTTATTATTAATTCTTCTTTTAGCAAATGTATTTGCCAGTAGATTAAAACTTAAAAAGGCAGATATTTTAGAAGGTAAAAATATTGGCCGAGAGTCAGTCAAATATCTTAAAGGCAATGTAGAATTTCAAAAAGGCTTGGTTAATCTAAAATGCCAGTACGGTATACACGAAGAAAAAAAAGATATCGCTTATTTGTTTGACGAAGTATATGTAACTAAAGAGACCCTGTCTCTTACATGCGATAGTATAACATTTTATTCTAAGGAAGACAGAATTGAAAGCACCGGAAATCCAAGAGTTTGGGATTCGGACTATAGCCTGAGTTCGGACACTTTAATCTATTTTACTGAGATAGATAGTGGGGTAGCATTAGGCCAGGTTGAGCTATTCCAAAACAACCAAAAAATTAGGGCACATAGAATAGAATATAAAAAAAGACCGGGCTCAAGTGTTGTGTCCTATACCGCTATTGGAAATGTGATCATTGAAGACTCTGTTAGAACAGCTACCTGTGGAATGGCTATATACAATCATACTGATGAAAAAACTACTCTAGATATAAAGCCAAAAATAGTTGACGAGGCACGCACTTTATTTGGGGAAAAAATAATTATGAGCTATAAAAATAAAAAATTAAAAAGAATATATATCCCAAAAAACGCACAAGCGGCTACTGTCTCTGAGGGCTACCAGCGAAGCAAAAATGATACAAGTAGTTCCAAACTAAAATTAAGATTTAATGATGACATGGCAAGCACAAGCCTAGAAGGGTTTTTTGATGATGGTGCACTAGATTCATTAAGACTTAGCGGTATGGCCACTACTATCTATCACATTTTTGAAGATTCATTATACAAAGGAAGAAATATGACATCAGGTGATACAATCACTATGAGTTTTTCAGAAAAAGAACTAAACAACATTTTAGTAACTGGCGGATCACAGGGCAAATATGTTCCTGATACGATATCAAATAATTTTAAATATCCTTTAATATACTCTGCGGAAAAAATAGATTACCATTTGAAAACAGAAGAGACTGAACTTATTGGAAATGCAAAAGCACATCATGAAAACACAGAACTAGAAGCTGGATACATAAAGGTTAATTGGCCAACGAAAATGCTTAATGCGCATCCTAGAAGTATGGCAGATTCGATGTATAAAATAATCAAACCTACTATAATTGAAAAAGGTCGTGACCCGATGGCAGGAAAAGAAATGACTTATAATCTAGAAACTAAAAGAGGAAAAATTATTTATGGGAAGACAAAATCTGATGATGGTTACTATCAAGGAAAAGAAATTCGGAATGAAAGTGATGATATTATTTATATAAAAAATTCTGTGTTTACTACGTGTGACCTAGACACACCACACTTTCATTTTGAATCAAACAAAATGAAAATAATTCAAAATGATGTTGTAATCGCTAAGCCAATTGTACTAAAATTTTCCAAAATCCCAGTCGCTGGTATTCCACTAGCAATTTTCCCTCACCGAGGCGGAAGAAGACACTCAGGATGGATAATGCCTTCGTACGGAGAAAGCCGATCTAGGGGACAATACATAGACGGATTAGGCTACTTTTGGGCGCCAAACGATTATTGGGACTCAAAGTTCACACTAAGTTTTGGGGATCAGCAGGGGGCAGTATTAAATATAAAAAACCAATACAGAGTAAGATACAAATTCAGTGGAAGTTTCTATATCAGAAACCAACAATTCTTATCTGGAAGCGAAGATATAATTTCTCTTAAGGAAAATAGAAATAGTAATTTTATGTTTCGATGGAACCATGCTCAAGTATTAAGAAATAATCAAACCTTTAACGCCAACACTACTTATTCAAGTAATGGTAATTATAATAGAAAATATGGCCTTGATATAGCACAACGTATGGATCAAAAGGCCACATCAAACGTTACATATACAAAAAGATGGACCAAATCAAAAAACTCGATAAGCTTAAACCTATTTTCTAATCAAGATCTCCTGATTGATAAAAAAACAGATAATTCCAGCAACTATTATATTGCTCCAACTCAAGCAGGTTCTCAGTTAAATATAATAAACAGAACTCTGCCAAAAATTTCATTCAGACATGGACAGAGCAATCTGATCCCTACAAACATTGATCAAAAACGGTGGTATAATAATATTACTTGGAATTATGGATTTAATTTTACAAACAAGGATAGAAAATATTACGAGTCAGTGTTTATTGACTCTCTTAATGATTTTGAATGGAACCGCGATGCAAGCGGGAACTTAATAGATACAGTATTTATTGATAACGGTTGGACACACACAGCCTCAATAAATGCCCCAACTAAATTGTTTAAATATATAACAATAAATCCAAGCATTAATCTAAGATCCTCCTGGGTAAATAGAACGTTTAGTAAGGCATGGAATGATTCAACCAATAACTTTCAAAATATTGAAAAAAAGGGTTTTGATACAAGAACTACGGGATCTTTTTCAGTAAATGCTAACACAAAAGTATATGGCGTTTTTGTTATGCCATTTGGACCGCTAAAAGTTATTAGACATGTTGCTTCTCCTTCTATTGGATTTTCATGGACCCCAGATTTTTCGAAACCGCTGTTTGGCAATCAATTAGGATATATTGAAACCTATACTGACCCTGGTGGAAACGAAATAATGCATGATCGATTTTCTGGGACGATGGCTGGAAACACTCCAAGTAGTGAACAAAAAAATATCAATTTTTCTTTGAACAATATCTTCCAAGCAAAAACAATCACAAATGAAGAAGCTAAAAAGATAGATCTTTTTAGCTGGAGAATGAGTAGTAGTTATAATTTTGCTGCCGAAAAATATAAACTAGCAAATCTAAGATCATCCATTAGATCTAAATTTTTTGGGAAACTCAATCTTGACCTTTCAATGACACATGACTTTTATGGATATGATAAAGAAACAGGAGCAAGAGTCGATGACTATAGCTTAAATAGAAATGGCATTATGTCTCCAAGATTAACAAATGCTAGGTTATCCACTGGTTTTAGGTTAAATGGTAACCGTTGGCAGAAAAATAATGAAAAAGAATCAAATAATATTGACTCTTCAAGTATAAACGATGACCTTGCTGGTCCAGGAATACACAACCCAATTAAATCAATAAAAAATACACTCAAAGGTGGAAATTTATGGAGCACTAACTTAAGTGTTAGCTATAGTTATAATGCTTATAATCCGTTAAACAAGAGTAAAACGTTTTGGGTCAATACTTCATCAAACATTCAAGTCTCAAAATATTGGAAGTTAGCTTATCGAGCTCGTTTTGATATGATAGAGAAAGATCTTGTAAGTCATAATATATCTTTAAACCGAGATTTACATTGCTGGGAACTATCCCTAAACTGGACACCAGGCGGAATAGGACAAGGAGTATATGTAAAGCTAAATGTAAAATCGCCTACATTAAAAGATTTAAAGATTGAAAAGAAAGGTGGAGTCTACTCTAAATCTCCATTTTAATCTGTTATTTGTTCTATCAACTATCTTTAGGAAATTATCATAATGATTTATCTAGAGTTTGAATATGATATGTCCAGACTGCCAGGCTGAATATTTAGATAATATTAATGAGTGTGGAGACTGTAAAGTAACCCTTATAGATGCCTGTGCGCTTGACCTACCTATTCCAGAAATGACATGGATACCATTACCAACATTCATTGGAAGTACATATGCGGATATGATCATAGAAATATTAAACCAAAAAGAAATTCCCCATTATGTTAAAAGTAACTGGAACAGTTCTGCATTAAGCACAAGAGGATCCGGATTGATTGATGACGTCATTAGAGTTTTTGTTCCTAAACAATATGAGCAAAAAGCGACAAATATAGTTAATGATATTACTGGAGGAAAAAAGTGAATCAAATTAGGACAATAAAAGGCACACATGATATATTGCCAGAAAACTCAAAAAATTGGCAAAGACTAGAAAAAATTATTCATAACAATGCCTCACTTTATGGGTATGAAGAAATAAGGACACCAATAATTGAAGAGGCAGGATTATTTAACAGAGGCATTGGACAAGACACAGATATTGTTTCTAAAGAGATGTATTCCTGGGTTGACAGAGATAAAAAAAATATTGCTTTAAGGCCAGAGATGACCGCTTCCGTAGTGAGATCCTTTATTCAGCATAGCCTAGGAAGTCAATCTTCTCTCCAGCGATTATATTATATGGGACCGTCTTTTCGAAGGGAAAGACCCCAAAAAGGTCGCCAAAGGCAGTTTCATCAATTTGGGGTGGAAGCAATCGGAAGTAAAAACCCTGAGCAAGATACTGAGGTGATAGCATTGGGCTGGGATATTCTGTCAAAAACAGGCATAAATAATTTGGAGCTCAGACTATCAAGTATTGGTTCTGAAGATTGTAGAAACAGATATAGAAATGCACTTGTAAAATTCTTAAAACCATACACTTTGCAGCTATCAAAAGTAAGTCAACAGCGATTAAAAAATAATCCACTGCGTATTCTTGACACAAAAAATAAAGATGAAATTGATATAATAAAATCGGCACCTATAATTGAAGAGTTTTACACAAAAGAAGATCGTAACCATTTTGCACAAGTAAAAGACTATCTAAAATCTATTGATATTCCTTTTAGCCTAGATCCATTATTAGTACGAGGGCTTGATTACTATACTCAAACTACCTTTGAGATTATATCAAATGATATTGGTGCTCAGGATGCACTGCTTGGTGGCGGAAGATATGATGGACTTATAGAATCCTTAGGCGGAAAGGATACTCCGGCAGTTGGATTTGCAGCAGGAATGGAGAGAATATTATTAGCAATAGATGGCCTTGAAGAAAAAGAAAATATGAAGAAAATTATATATATGGTTTGTGTTGAGAAAGATGCTTTAGGGGCTGTGCAACAAATAGCAAAGGAGCTGAGAAAATTAGATATTAATGTTGTTTTGGAAACCCTGAGAAGAAGTATAAAAGCACAAATGAGAGAGGCAAACAAATGTGATGCTGATTATGCAATCATCATTGGTGAGGAGGAACATAATCAAAAAACTGTTCAAGTAAAAAATTTAAACGATGGTAACCAAAAGACAATTAATCAGACGGACTTATTTAACTATTTCAAAAGTTTGACATTTTAATTTTTTCTATTACATTTTATACGCGCGAAGAATTAATCAATATTTTAACAAACATAATTATGATAGATAAATGAATCAAAAATCCTTAATAGTTGTAGAGTCACCATCTAAAGCAAGAACAATTGAAAAATATCTTGACGGAAAGTATGAGGTCATAGCATGTGTAGGTCATGTTAAAGATCTACCATCAAATAAACTTGGGATAGATATTGAAAATAATTTTGAGATGACACTTGATGTTCTACCAAATCGTAAAGATTTTATTAAACAGTTAAAAAATAAAAGTGCAGCAGCAGAACGTATTTATATCGCGAGTGACCCAGATCGCGAAGGCGAAGCGATTGCTGCGCATCTTGCAAGCGAAGTCCCGGAAAACAAATTAGAGAGAGTTGAGTTTACAGAAATAACAAAAGCAGGTATTAAAGAAGGCATGGGAAACAGTCGCAGGCTAAATGACAATTTAATTAGCGCGCAAAAAACCAGAAGGATTATTGATCGCCTTGTAGGCTATAAAGTTTCACCTGTACTCTGGGCAACACTGCAAAAAAATATGAACTTTGTCAGCACTACACTTTCTGCTGGAAGAGTACAGTCTGCTTGTGTAAAAATTTTAGTTGAGAGAGACAGAAAGAGACAAAAATTTTCTAGGACTAAATTTTTTGATTTAAAAGCAGAACTAAAAAAGGACAACTCTGAAACTGTGTTTGAAGCTGTATTATGTAAGGTTAATGGTAGCAGTATTGTGTCCAGCAATGACTTCGACTCCGACACTGGTAGACTAAAAAATTCTAAATCCTTAATACTGAATAAAGAAGAAGCTAAAAAGATAATATCTGATCTTGAAAATGGAAAATGGACCATTAGTAGTATAAAAGAGAAACCAAGGACCTCTAATCCGAAACCTCCTTTTACGACTAGTACCCTACAGCAGGAGGCAGCACGAAAACTACGTTTCTCTGCAAAAAATACGATGAGAGTAGCTCAACAATTGTATGAAAATGGTTTTATCACATATATGAGAACAGATTCTACTCATCTTTCTGAAGAAGCAATCAATGGATCTAGAAACGTTATTTCTAATCTTTTTGGAAATGATTATCTGCCAGAAGCCGCCAACAAATATGAAACTAACGTGAAAAATGCTCAGGAAGCTCATGAAGCAATCCGACCCGCACACAAAGTATTTTTGAATGTTGAAGAAGTGCGCTCAAAGCTGGGTGAAGAAGCATCCAAGCTTTATGAACTAATTTGGCAAAGAACAATCGCAAGTCAAATGCTTCCGGCTAAATTGAAACAAACATCTGTAATCATCTCAAACCAAGAGACTGAGTTTAAAGCGAGTGGTCAGATCATTATTTTTCCAGGTTATATGAAAATATATGTCGAAGGAAGTGACAACCCAGAGGAAAAACTTGCAAATAAGGAAAAAATTCTTCCTAAGCTATTAATTAACGAAGAGCTTTTTTGTTCGAGTCTTGTAGCTCAAGCTCACAAAACAAAACCTCCTGCGCGATTTACTGAAGCATCTTTGGTTAAAGAAATGGAGTCTAATGGTATTGGAAGGCCCTCAACGTTTGCATCAACCCTTGATACAATAGTTAGAAGAAGGTATGTTGAAAAAACCAAGAGTAACCTGTCACCAACCTATTTAGGGTTAGCCGTGACACAGCTGTTAGAGAATCATTTTACTGCCTTAGTTGATAAAGAGTTTACAGCAAAAATGGAGAACGGTCTGGATGCAATATCTAGAGGAGAATTAGACTCCTTACCTTTTATGAAAGATTTCTATTTTGGCAGCAATGATTTTTCAGGGCTAGAGGTAATGCTTGATGAAAAGGTAGATATAGGTAAAGCATGTACAATACCTCTCCCTGATGAATTAGATAGTGAAATTGAAGCAAGAATAGGAAAATTTGGTCCATATCTTCGTAGAGATAGTGATTCAAGGTCCATCCCTGAAAATATATTTATTGGAGATCTTACATCTGATATAATCGATTCACTTTTTAAAAACCAAAGAGAAGACGAATCTTTAGGAAAAGATCCAGACACAGATGAAAACATATTACTTAAGAAAGGACCATACGGTTACTATGTTCAACTTGGAGAAACGACTAAACGCAAGGCAATCCCAAAAGCTACAGCTGTCGATAAGGTTGACCTGGATTTAGCATTAAGCTTGCTATCATTGCCTAGAAAAATTGGAATGCATCCAGATACAAACGTTCCTATCACTGCAGATTATGGAAGATATGGGCCATACATTAAAATGGATAAGTCGAATGCACGTCTTATTGGAGACATAACCCCATTAAACATTACTCTTGACCAAGCACTTGAGATATTAAGTAAATCAAAAAAAGGTTCTAGTGAAATCAGAAATCTTGGTAAACACCCTGACACAGGCGAAGACCTCATCCTAAAGGAAGGTAGGTATGGACCATACGTTTCAGATGGCAAGGTAAATGCTGCACTAAAATCGGAGAATAACCCCGCATCTTTAAACCTGGAAGAGGCGGTAACTATAATTAATGCAAAAAGAGCAGCTCCAAAAAGGCCTCGGAGAAAAAGAAAGAAATGAATAAGACTATAGAAAAAATTGTCTCACTTTGCAAACAAAGGGGTTTTGTTTACCAGAGTTCAGAAATATATGGAGGTTTTGGTGCGGTCTATGACTATGGACCGCTTGGTATAGAGCTTAAGAATAATATCGCAAAATATTGGTGGAGAGAAATGACTCAGATTCATGAAAACATTGTTGGCCTAGATAGTGGTATTTTGATGCATCCAAAAATTTGGGAAGCATCTGGACATGTTAGTGAGTTTCATGATCCTCTTGTTGACTGCAAACAGTGTAAATCTAGATACCGAGCTGATGAGCTATCAGATAATATCGACAATGAAAACTGGGATAAAATTAAATGTCCAAAGTGTGGAACCACTGGAATGATGACCCCACCCAGACAGTTTAATTTAATGTTTAAGACCCAGGTAGGCCCTGTAGAAGAATCAGGAACTGTTGCATACTTAAGACCAGAGACAGCACAGGGTATTTACGTAAACTATCAACTAGTTCAAGGATCAACAAGGATGAAAATCCCTTTTGGAATAGCACAGATTGGAAAAGCATTTCGCAATGAGATTATTGCTAGAAATTTTATTTTTAGGACACGCGAGTTTGAACAAATGGAGATGCAATATTTTGTTAAACCTGGAAATGATAATGAGTCAATGGTGGAGTGGAAAGAGAAGCGGATAAAATTTTATATTGAGACTCTTGGGATAAATGAAAAAAATATCAGATTTCATGAACACGGTAAAAGTGAGCTAGCACACTATGCAAAAGAAGCCTGGGACATAGAATACAATTTCCCTTTCGGATGGTCTGAGGTTGAAGGAATTCATAATCGAACAGATTTTGATCTGGCGAGGCATGAAGAATTTTCAGGAAAAAATTTAAAATACTTTGATCAAGTTTCTAACGAGCGATACCTGCCATACATAATAGAAACATCTGCTGGCCTCAATAGAATGATGTTGGCGGTTTTATCAAACGCATACTGGGAGGACACTAAAAATAATCGCACTGTAATGAGACTGCACCCAAAAATTGCACCCGTTAAAGCGGTTATATGTCCACTTGTGAAAAAAGATGGTCTACCAGAAAAAGCAAGAGAAATTATAAATGCATTAAAACCCCATTTTAATGTTCTTTTTGATCAACAAGGTTCTATCGGAAAACGTTATTATCGACAAGACGAAGCTGGTACACCATATGGGATCACGGTTGACCATCAGACCATAGATGATAATACTGTTACTCTACGCCACCGAGATACGCAAGAACAAGATCGTATTTCAATCGATGATATTTTAAAAACAATTCAGGCGAGCCTAGTCTAAACATAATATTATTTTTATGAAGAAATATGTATTGCTGCTAATTACCATCATTAGCTCTTTATATGCTTCCTCTCCAAATCCTATTTTTGCTGAGAATGGGATGGTCGTTTCTACGAGCAAACATGCCTCAGAGGCTGGAGTGAGTATTCTTAAAAAAGGTGGGAACGCCATCGATGCTGCTGCTGCAGTTGGTTTTGCACTGGCTGTTACTCGTCCAGAAAATGGGAATTTAGGAGGAGGGGGATTTATAATAAGTACAACATCTGATGGCAAGATTTTTACTCAAGATCATCGAGAGAAAGCACCTGGAAGATCTCATAGAGATATGTTTTTAGATAACAATGGTTCTGTTATACCAGGTATGTCACTAGTCTCAAGAGCCTCAAGCGGTGTACCTGGAACCGTACATGGACTACTAAGTGCCTGGTCTGATCATGGTTCAGGTAATATTGGACTACAACAATTACTATTGCCAGCGATCAGGCTAGCAGAAAAGGGGTTTTTATTATCTCATTATCAGGCAGAATTTTTCAATAGCTATAAAGACAATCTTTTATTAAACAAGGCTGCTGCTAAGATTTTTATTCGAAAAGATAAAAGGCAATGGAAACAAGGTGATCGGATTATACAGAAAGATCTGGCAAAAACATTAAAACGTATAGCAAAATATGGAACGGCTGGATTTTATAAAGGAGTCACAGCTGATTTAATTGTAAAAGAAATGCAAAAAAGTAATGGCCTAATTACAAAATATGACCTTGAAAAATATAGTTCTGTATATCGTGAACCTGTAATTGGCACATTTAGAGATATTGAGATTATCTCAATGGGGCCGCCTAGTTCAGGAGGGCTTCTACTCATACATATGCTAAATGCACTTGAAAATTTCGAAATTGATACTCTTGGGTGGAACTCAACAGATTATGTTCATCTTTTAACAGAAATTGAAAAACGTGCTTACGCTGATAGGGCTCAACACCTTGGAGATCCAGATTATTGGAATAACCCAAGAAGTATGTTTTTATCAAAAAATTATGCTAAAAAAAGATCATCAAATATATCCATGAAAAAATTCACTCCTAGTAAACATGTCTTTTCTGGTACTTTTAATGAGAATGAAAATACAGAGACCACTCACTATTCTGTTGTTGACAAAGATGGTAACGCGGTCGCTATTACTACTACGTTAAACACGGAATTTGGTAATAAACATGTTGTAGAGGGCGCTGGCTTCTTCTTGAATAATGAGATGGATGATTTTTCAATTAAACCTGGAACAGCTAATAACTGGGGTTTAGTTGGCGATAAGGCAAACGCAATAGCACCTGATAAACGACCACTTAGTTCTATGACCCCAACAATCTTAATGTATAATGGGATCCCTATCATGACCATTGGATCACCTGGTGGATCAAAAATTATTACGACCGTGTTACAATGTATATTAAATGTTTTTATCCACGATATGAATATTAAAGAGGCCGTTTGCGCGCCAAGATTTCATCATCAGTGGCTTCCTGAAAATACAATTTATATTGAACCAAATGGCATGACCAAAGATATTATCAAGAAGCTAGAATCTCGTGGGCACATAATTGAATTATACGGTGACGGTTCTTACATGGGAGTAGCAAACGGAATAATTATATCTGAGGATGGATTATATGGTGGTAGTGATTGTAGAGAAGAGACCTCTGCAATAGGCTACTGATTATTAATATTCTCCCACTCTCTTATTCTTTTGTTTACCCAGTCTGCATCTGGTGAATCGATATTCACCATTTCTGATTTATTGGCTCTTATCCAATACCAAGATCCCACTGGTATATTATTTTTATAGCTTCCATTTAATGCAGTCACTCCATCTTTGTACTTCCAAATCCATGTTCCATTTTTATTCCCCATTTTATATCCGCCAATTATTGACTGCTGCCCATCATCAAAATACTCTATAAAAACACCGTGAAAAACACCTTTTGAATAATTATACTCATACAAGATTAAACCAGAATCGCTCCAGTCAATGTGTCGCCCTTCCTTGACTCCATCTTTCCATCTAAATTCATAGTCAGGTAGGCCTTGTTCAGTCCATATTTTATCAATTCCACTTTTTATACCATTACGGTAAAGTATTTCTGATTTCTTTTTTCCATTCTTGTGTCTTTCAATGGACTTACCGTTTAGTTTGTCATTCAAATAAGAAAAAGAGATAGAAAGGTTTCCATCACTAAACCATTCACTCCATCTGCCTTCTTTTAAACTATCAACATACTCGCCCCTCTTTTTTAGTTGCCCCTTGGCAAACCACCACTGCCACAGACTATCCTCAACAGAACGGTTAAAATACCCGGTTTTGTGTCTTTTACCATTAGTATGCCACCAAATCCACTTACCTTCCTTTAAGCCTCTAACATAATTACCTTCTAATTCTTTAACCCCATTATCATAATAATTATAAACTTTACCGGTATATGGTACTGATTCTTCTTTTAAATATTTGATCAATCTCCCCTCAGAACTGACCGCGTCAACTAGGTCAGTAACTAATATCTGACTACTAATCAAGATTGGAAAAATTCCAAAAATGATAAGAAACATTTTTAGCCTAAAAGGTTTTCAATAAGATTAATATAGACAGATGCTCCAACAAGCAATGCACGTTCATCTATGTTAAAGTGTGAACAGTGATGAGGAGTAGATAGAGTGTCTTTTTTATCTGGAGCCGACCCAACAAAGAAAAAGCAGCCAGGTACATTCCTAAGATAGTATGAGAAATCTTCACCACCCATAGAAAGATAAGGGAATCCAGCACCAACACCTACAACCTGAGAAGCAGCCTCTAAAATATTTTTTGAAGGGATCTCATGGTTAATCGTTGGCGGATACCCTTCCTTGTAATTAAGTATTATTTCAGTACCAAAAGTCTTTGAGACTCCGTCAATTATATCTTCCATCCTATTTTTAATCATATTACGATTTTCTTCCGAATAAGCACGTGTCGTCCCAGAAAGTTTCACCTCATCAGCAATAATATTAAAATTTTGGCCTCCATTTATTTTCCCAATCGTCACTACCGTGTTTTCTAACGGATTAGTATTTCTACTAACAATAGTTTGAAGCGTAGTAACCAAGTGACTTGCTACTACTACGGCATCAATAGTACCTTGAGGAGTCGCTCCATGTCCGCCTTTTCCTTTTACAGTTATGTCAAAAATATCTGCTGCTGCCATGATAGGCCCATCTTTAACACCAACCTCACCTAATGGTTGATAGTTCCAAAGATGAAGTCCATATATTTCGTCTACTCCGTCAAGACAACCATCTTTGATCATATATCTCGCACCGCCATCCCCTTCTTCTGCTGGCTGAAAAATAAATCTTATTTTCCCTTTTTTTATTTTTTTATTGTTAGACAATACATTTGCTGCACCCAATAATATTGCCATGTGTCCATCATGACCACATGCATGCATTACACCTTCATTTTGAGATTTATATTCTAAGTCACCTGTTTCCTGAATAGGTAATGCATCCATATCTGCTCTTAAAGCAATAGTGGGTCCTTCCCCGAAGTTAATTTCACCGATGATACCAGTTTTACCAACCTGGGTTTTATGAGTGATACCAAAACTATCTAAATATTTTGAGATTGTGTCTGCGGTGTGATACTCCTGAAAACTAAGTTCTGGATATTTGTGAAAATCACGCCTATACTGATAAATGTCACCACTTATTTGTTGGATCTCTTGCCTAATATTTATTTTCATTTTCTAATCTATAGTTTTTACTGTTTCTAAAAGAAATTTCGCAAAATCTTGTCCCATTTTTTTTGCATTTGCTAAAACATCTTCATGAGTTAATATAGCGTCTTTTACACCAGCAGCAAAGTTTGTTAGTGCAGAAATAACAAGAATATTCATGTTCAATTTTTTTGCATATTCAATCTCAGGAATAGTGCTCATTCCAACAGCGTCACCTCCTAAATTGTTCAAAAATTGTATTTCTGAAGGTGTTTCATATGCTGGTCCCAGAGTCCAGCAGTATTTGCCTTGAACTAAACTTACGTTACACTTTTCTGCTGCTGTTTTTGCCCTAGAAATCATGTTTGAATTATAGTACTCCTCCCCTTCTTGTAATATCGGTATTGAAAAATCTGATCTAAATGTACAATCATAGTGACCATCAATTATCATTGGTGTGCCAGGTACATTTATTATTTTCATACTTCCAGAAGAGTTGGTTATAATAATATTTTTTACACTTAGCTCATTAAAAACTCTGATCGGAAGGGTAATAGTATCGATATCAAAACCTTCGTATAAATGGAACCTGCCTCTGGCAAGTATTAGCTGGGTATTATCATAAAACCCAGAAACAAAATCACTATTATGACCACTAACCGTGGAAACAGGAAAGGATTCAATGTTCTTATATGGTATAGAAATTTTATCATGCAATGCATCTGCTAAACGACCTAGGCCAGAACCAAGGATAATACCAGTGTTGCCACTAAATCTCAGCTTTTCTTTTAGATCTCTTCTTAAAACCACATCAGGCACTTATTAATCTTTCACCAACCACTAGTTGTCCACATCCAGCATCAATATCAGTCCCCTTACTCCAACGTATAGTCACGGGGAAAGGAGCATTTTTTAATTTTTTCATAAACAATTTTATTTGTTGTTCATCTGGCCTTTGAAACATACCATCTGTCATATTATATGGAATAATATTTAGCTTACATTTTTTAATACCGCTTAAAATTTTTATCAATCTATTCGCATCACTTATATCGTCATTACTGTCTTTAATTAAAACATATTCAAATGTTAGCCATGTATTTGACAAAGCCGTGTACCTATCTGAGGCATTTAATAGATCTTTTAGTGGATTAATTTTTGTTACAGGCATGATTGATTGCCGTTGAGCATTGGTGGTGCCATTTAGACTAATAGCGAGCTTGAACTTGTGTCTTTCCTTTGAAAATTGCTCGATTCTTTTTACTATGCCGGCTGTAGAAATGGTGATACGCTTATACCCTAGATTAATACCAATTGGATCATGTAATAAGTTTGCTGCCTTAATTACATTAGCATAATTTAAAAATGGTTCTCCCATACCCATGAAAACAACATTTGTAATCGGCCGGTTTAGGCTAGAGAGAACCAGTAAGTATTGATCTACAATTTCACCTGAATCCAAATTTTCTATGAAACCCATCTTTGCAGTTGCGCAAAACTTACAATCTAAAGCACAACCTACTTGGGTTGATAAACATAATGTAACTCTTTCTCCTTCGTACATTAGCACTGACTCAATCAATGATCCACTTTGAGTTTTAAATAAGAATTTATTAGTTAATTGCGAAGATGACCTCGTAGACCTCACGAAACTCAATGGATGAATTATATATTTTTTTTCTAAGATATTTATTAGATCTTTAGGAATATTATTAAAAGACCTAAAATCATCTATATTATTTTTGTAAATCCAGTTAAATAACTGTTCTGCACGAAATTTCTTATTACCATAAGATTCACATATGTTTATGAGCTCTTCTAATGAATTCCCAACAAGTGATATTTTTTCTATTTTCATTTATTCAATATTAACCAATTTAATTGTTAGTATTTCACTTTTCGAAATTAAGTTATCAAAGTAAGTTCCTGCCCGCAAATATTTACTATGAATAAAAAAGAGATATAATGTCCGAAATCTTAAATGACACTCAAAAACTTGAGCGACTAGTTCAAGCAAAGAAAAACTTTTTTTCTGAAATTGGGAAAATAGTTATTGGCCAAAAAGTAATATTAGACCAAATGCTTATTGCCTTATTGACTCGGGGACACACACTGCTCGTTGGAGTACCAGGGCTAGCGAAAACGCTTTTGATTAAATCTATGGCTGAGATTTGTGATCTTAGCTTTAAAAGGATCCAGTTCACGCCTGATCTAATGCCTAGTGATATTACTGGAACAGAATTAATTGATATTGACCCTGAGACAGAAAAAAGAACTTTTAGGTTTTACAAAGGACCTATTTTTGCAAATATAGTTCTTGCGGATGAAATAAACAGAACCCCTCCAAAAACACAATCAGCACTGCTAGAAGCAATGCAGGAGCACAGAGTAACGGCAGGAGGACATACGTACACAATGGATGAACCTTTTTTCGTTTTAGCTACTCAAAACCCCATAGAGCAAGAAGGTACATATCCCCTTCCAGAAGCACAATTAGACAGGTTTATGTTTCACTTAAATATTAACTACCCAACGATAGATGAAGAAATTTCTATTGTTAATGAAACAACTATTGGTAAAGAATATAGTATTCAAAAAATTTTTTCAAAGGAATCAATCAATGATTTTCAAGATCTTGTTTTTAGGGTTCCTATTGCAGATAATGTAGTCAGTTATGCAGTCAAATTAACTGCCTCAACTAGGCCTAACGAGGAATCTGGAAATGAGTATGTTAAAAAATGGGTTGAGTGGGGCGCTGGTCCAAGAGCATCTCAATATCTTGTACTTGGTGCAAAAGCAAAAGCATTATTAGATGGAAGGCCCACGCCTAGTGTTGAAGATATACAAACACTTGCTCCAGACATTTTACGCCATAGGATCCTTCCTAATTTTAACGCAGAGGCTGAGGGCATAAAAGTAGATGATATTATAGACCAGCTAATAAAAAATTTAGAGGCTTAAAATTTCTCATTTAGCAAATAAAAGAAAATATCTGCAACCAGAAATGGTAGCAATGCTTGATTCTATTTCCATGAAAGCAAAAATGGTTGTAGAAGGATATATTATTGGCCAACACCGTAGTCCCTATCATGGATTCAGCGTTGAATTTGCTGAACACAGAAGCTATGAGTCAGGCGATGAGGTTCGTCATATTGACTGGAAATTATATGGAAAGACTAATAGGCTTTACGTAAAACGTTACGAAGAAGAAACAAATCTTAGAGCACATCTGATTCTTGATACCAGTAAGTCTATGACATACACTAGCGGTGGAGTATCAAAACTAGAATATGGCAGTTACTTACTTGCGGCACTTTCCTATCTTATGATCAGTCAGCAAGACGCTGCTGGGGTTGTATTATTTGATGAATCTATACGATCATTCGTTCCTCCAAAATCTACTCCTAGTCATCTAAATACTTTGCTAAATGTTTTAGATGTAAAATCGCCCGGAGTTGATACAAAAATTGAGCCAGTTTTACATGAGATGGCCGAGAGGATTAAGAAAAGAGGACTCGTCATAATTATTTCTGATCTTTTTGATGAGCCCAAAAACATTATGAATGGATTAAAACATTTTCGTCATAGCAAACAGGAAGTAATCCTTTTTCATATTCTTGACCGTAACGAACTAGAGTTTGATTTTAATACAAGAACAAAATTTATAGATATGGAATCTGGGGAAGAAATAACAACAGACCCCTGGCATGTTCAAAATGATTATAAAAACCTTATAAAAGGATTACAAGATTATTACAAAAGTGAGTGCAGACTAAATCTGATTGATTATGTCCCTCTATTTACTGATGATAGCCTAGACAAAGGACTAAGCGAATATTTTAATAAGCGCCAACGATTAGGTTAGACAAAAGAATTAATTTTGCTCCGCGATATCTCTTTTATAACGAATAAGCTCTAACTGGCGTTGATATTCAGCTGCATTTTCAAAGTCAAAACTCTTTACATCCTTAATCTTTTTCTCTGCTTTTCTGTACCAACGTACTGCCTTATCATAGTCTTTAGTAACACCATCTGAACCATTAAAATATTTGTCGCCCAAGTTTACATATGTATTAGCCATACCCACTACTGCTTCAAAGTCTTCTTCGTTTAGATAATATGCCTCATCAAAAGCCTTTTCAGCGTCTTCATAGTTTTGCATTTGGTTATATATTACACCCAAATTAAAATAGAGATCAGCTTGAATTTTTTTATCATTTTCGTTCTCTATTGCAGTAGTAAAAGCTTCAATGGATTTTTCTTTCTCTCCTATTTCATAGAAAATAGCTGCCAATGCCCTGATTACATCACTATTTGATGGTTCAATTAAAACAGCTTTTTGATAAAAAGGCAGTACTTCTTTTGCAGGTAAACCAAACTTTTCCATTATCTGAGCTGCTGTGAGATGTGCATTAAAATCATGAGAATCAATTTTCACTGCTAGGTTAGAAAATTTAATTGCTTTAGTTGTATCATTAAGATCAGAATAAATTTTTGAGATTGTTGTATATGCCTGTGCATCTGAAGGTTTTATTATAGATGCATTAGTAAAATTGTCAATCGCCTCATTCAAATACTGCTTTTTATTCTCTGGATTATCTTGAATTTTTTTAAACTTTTCTACACCTTTATTAAACTCTTGAGCCCAGTAAGTTTGGGTATAATTATTTACCTGTTCTGATACAGGAAGAAAAACTGCTCTAACCTCTACTTTTTTATTTGGAGCTATAGACAAAGCTTTTTGTAGCATTTCTTGCATTTGTTTCCAATTTCCATTTCTTGCATGAACCTCTACAGCATATACTATTGGTATCTCGGGATTATCCGGCTCAACCGCCATAGCTTTCGGAAGCCACTCTTCAGCCTTAAGCCAGTCAGATTGTTGTATGGCTAGCTTAGCGGTTGTGTATTCTTGACTAGAACAAGCAACGATTAACAAGCCTAAGATGGAACAAAATAAATAATTAGAATTAGACCTTAGCCATCTGATCATAATAACCTCTTTCTTGATAATATCATTTTGGAACTTAATCGGAACCATTCAACCTGAACAAGCAATCTATGTTAGCTATTTTATTGAGCTGACTCTTTCTTTTAGCTCATTCGGATTAATATTAACAAGTCTGGTTACACCGAAATCCTCAATACAAAATGATGCCAGCGCTGTTCCTCTTCGCATTGAATCATAAATAGATAACCCTTCAGCTAAGCCTGATACAAACCCACCACCAAAAACATCACCAGCTCCAGTTGGGTCAACTACCTTTGATACAGGATATACACCAACTGAAATCTCTTCATTATTAGAAAAACAACGTGTCCCCTTGCTACCGAGTTTAACAATGATTTTTTCTGGTCCCATTGATAAAATTATATCAGCTCCAGTTTTTATATCATCTGTTTGTGATAGCTCAATAAGCTCACTCTCATTAATTAATAAAATGTTTGTATCAGTTATGAGCGCTCTCAGTTCTTGAGGAGTCGTATTGATCCATAAATTCATCGTGTCTGTAATAACAAACGGATTATTTATACACTGCTCTAATACCCTAATCTGCAATGAAGGATGAATATTAGCTAAAAATAACCATGAAATATTTGAGTCATTTTCATGAATGGTTGGATCAAATTGTTCAAAAACACCTAGCTCCGTAAATAAGGTATCTCTGTCATCTCCGTTTTCATGGTACTTCCCCCCCCATCTAAAAGTTGATCCATTCTTCGTTTCGATATTATTTATATTTAAAGAATATTTTGAAAAAATATCATATCCATTTTTCGGAAAGTCATCTCCAACTATTCCTACTGGTATGGCAGAACCAAAAATGCCAGCTGCAATTGTAGCATAGGTTGCTGACCCACCTAATAAATCTATTTTTTTGCCATATTGAGTTTCTATCGTATCTAACCCAATTGAACCTAGAATTATAATGTTATTGGAGTTTTTCATGTCTAATATTTTAACTAGTTTAGATATTAACAAAAAATCTAATAATATATTTTTCTTGTAGCAATATGCATATCTAAAATAGATTACTTCATTATGGCGAATAAAACTTTTGCAATTATTACTGATATACACTCGAATAGTTCTGCATTATCTGAAGCACTAGATATAATTAATAATAGAGCTGATGTAGATCAGTTAATATGCCTCGGTGATTGTTTTTCATTGGGACCAGAACCAGAAAAAACATTAGAAATACTAAGATCTATTGATAATTGTATATTTATTAGAGGAAATCACGATCGATATATAATTGAAAGACTCTGGGAGCAAAAGCTTCCTTCTTTAGAAGGCATGGACCCATATGACCCAATGTGTAAATCGATTGTCAAAAATGAAAAATGGACTGCAGAAAAATTGGGCTCAGAGGGTATAGAGTTTATAAGAAAAATGTCTATCTCATATAGAGATATCGTTGAATCAACCCTGGTAGAGTTTACACACGCCTGGTATCAGCGCGATGACAACCCTCCTACAGTGCAAGAAGCATTAAACTGGAAAGATCATATAAAAAATACTCACAAAGGTATATCTAATTTTGTATTTGTTCATGGGCATGTACACATACCAAGAGAAGACATAGAAAATAACTTAACCATATTATGTCAAGGTGCGACAGGCTTACCCTTTGACAAAGACCCACGAGGTTCAGTTGCTTTTTTAACGATTGGAGATGAAACAAATTGGGAAGTGGTCCGCTTTGATTATGATAAAAAACTAATTATTAATCGTTTAGAACAGCGAAAAACCCCATTTTATATAAATCTAAAAAACACAGTAAAATACGCTTCTATTGACAATAATTAGACTATTAAGCCAATCTTTAACACCTTATGCTTTATTTTGACCACAGTGCTACTACACCAATACATCCAGAAGTAGCACAAAAAATAGATTATATTAACCGAGAACATTATGCAAACCCTTCTAGTATTTATTCATCAGGAAGAAAAGCACGTTCTGTAATTGAAAAAGCGAGACAACAGGTTGCTTATGCAATTGGGGCAAAAGCAGAACAAATTTTTTTTACTAGTGGGGGCACTGAAGCAAATAACCAAGTTTTATGGAGCAAAATAGCAGAAAAGAAAAAACATATTATAGTATCCTCAATTGAGCACCCCGCTATACTAAAAGTATTAAAAAAAGTTGAACCATATGGAATAACATCCTCAATTGTCCCAGTAGATAATCAAGGAACCGTAGAAGTTGATTATCTAACAAGCTTAATAAATGAAAATACTGGTCTAATTAGCATAATGTTTGCAAACAATGAAGTAGGAACAATACAGCCTATTAAAGAAATTGTTAAAAAAGCTAGTTCACTAAATATCCCTTTTCACACTGACGCAGTACAAACCCTAGGAAAGATCCCCGTTGATGTAAATGTATTGGGTGTAGAATATTTAAGCTTATCTGCTCACAAATTCTACGGGCCTAAAGGAGTTGGTGCTCTATTTGTGAAAAATAAAAAGATGGTACAATCATTTATTGTTGGTGGTGAGCAAGAGGCTGGATTAAGAGGAGGGACAGAAAATATAGCTGGTATTGTCGGCATGGGACTAGCCGCTGAGCTAGCTTTACAGAATCAAAAAGATTGCTATAACCATTTAAAAACCTTAGAAAAATATTTCATGAAAAACCTAAGATATAAATTCCCTGATTTGGTACGTAATGGAAACCCAAATAATAGTTTGCCTGGTTTGATAAGTATTTCTTTTCCTGGAAATAAATCAGATATACTAATGGCAAAACTTGATAGAAAGGGCATCGCCGTGTCAAATGGTTCCGCGTGTAATACTGGGAACGTAAAACCTTCAGGAGTACTAAAAGCAATGGGCATTAAGGATGATCTCAATATGTCCACACTGAGAATTAGTTTTGGTAATGGAAACAGTAAAAAAGATATAGATCAATTTTTCTCAGCATTAGAAATAATTATATGAGTGATACAATAATTATTGGAATGAGTGGCGGTGTTGATAGCGCCGTTGCAGCATCAGTTCTTATTGAAAATGGATATGATGTTGAAGCAGTGTTTATGAAGAACTGGGATGAAAATGATGAGGAGTTTTGTACCGCTGCTCAAGACTATAAAGATGCACTACAGGTATGTGAAATGCTGGACATACCTCTTAGATCTATAGACCTTACAGATGAATATTGGGAGAAAGTATTCAAAATATTTTTAGAAGAATGCAAAGTAGGTAGAACACCAAACCCAGATATAATTTGTAATAAAGAAATAAAATTTCGTGCGTTTTTAGATTATGCCTTGGAACTAGGGGCAAAACAAATTGCTACTGGGCACTATGCACAAATAAAAAGCCACGATAACATTTTCCAGCTACTTCGCGGCAAAGATCCTAATAAAGACCAAAGTTATTTTTTATATAGACTTGATCAATACCAAATCTCTAAGAGTATTTTCCCAATTGGTGATTTAAATAAAGAATATGTCAGAAAAAAGGCGAATGATCTTGGTTTTTTAAACCATAATAAAAAAGATAGTACTGGGATTTGTTTTATTGGAGAACGAAACTATAAAAAATTTTTAAAAAAATATTTTAACACTCAACCAGGGGATATAGTATCAAATAAAGGTGAAATTATAGGCCAGCATGAGGGTCTGATGTATTATACCTATGGTCAAAGGCAAGGTTTAGGTATCGGCGGCGGTTACAGTAATCGGGAGGCACCATGGTATGTTTCTGACAAAATCCTATCAGAAAATCGCTTAATTGTTGTTCAAGGCCATGATCACCCCGACTTATATCATTCTTTTCTTACTGCCTCAAATATTAGCTGGGTATCTGGATCTGTACCACTAAGTGAGAACAATATAACTGCTAAAATAAGATACAGATCCAAAGATACATCCTGCAGAATAATAAAACATTCAAACAATATTTTAGTTGAATTTGATTCTCTCCAATTTGCTATTGCACCAGGTCAATCAATTGTCTTTTATACTAATGATATTTGTATAGGAGGAGGAATAATAGAATCGCGTTATAAGTGACAGATATTAATAAAAAAATATGAAGTTGTTTTTGGAACAAAGATATTATTATTAAATTAAAGGGATAGATATGAAAAGAATTGCCTATACCACACTGTTTTATTGCATAATAACAAGTGCAGCATTTTCACAGTTTATTGATGACCGTGTGTCAGAGATAGTTCCAAATAATTTAAATGGACAGTTAGATTATAATAATATGTCTTTATTTGACCCTGACCGCTTCGATATTCAACAAGGGTTTTCTATGTCAATGATGTCGCTTGGGAACCGATCTATATCTATCGCTGGATATACAAATAATATTACATATTGGGCAAAAGATAATCTAAGACTTAATGCGAATATCTTATTATACCAACCCTCTATTAGTAGCTTTGATAACCAAGGCGGTCTAAGTAATGACCTGAAGGTTGCATTTGATGCCGGCCTAGTTTATAAACCAACAAAAAATTCTTTCCTAGAAATCAGAATTAAAAACCTCCCTAATTATGGACTAAATAATAGACTTAATAATAATCTTACCGGAAGACGAATTCTCGATGGTTATGGATTTGGTATTTATTAGACGTTTTGCCAAGTAAAAAAAGGAAAAAGAAATCAGAGACCCTGGGAGTGGTACTAAATGCTGCTATTACTTTTGCAGGGATAATCCTTCTTGGGTTCATCTACTCATTCTCACAAAATCAACTTCATGATGGAGTGCAGATAAAAACAACTATTTCAGATACCCCTTCACAACCAATACTAGCAAAAGATATATACATCCAAAACCCAATTGAAAATATTAAGGTTGAGGTCTTAAATGGATGTGGTGTATATGCTTTAGCTGCAAAAACAACAGACTTCCTACGAACAAAACAAATAGACGTTATAAACTCTGATAACGCTGATCATCATAATTATGAAAAAACCCTAATCATCCAGAGAAATGAAAAAGTAAAAAGTTTAAAAAAAATTGTAGAAACTTTTGGAATATATCTCACAGACAGCATACGTATTCAAATATTGCCAGATGAGTCACTTGGTGTAGACGTTACTGTTATTCTAGGGCAGGATTATATCTCATTTGCAGAATTAAATAATTATATTTCTGCTAACTATTAATTTGCCAGAGAAATCAAAAAAATCAAATTCTCCATCTATGCTTGTAGACACTATTATAGAGTGTGCGCTGGAAAAGAAAGCAGAACAGTTAATAGTCTTAGATGTAAATCATCTTACCTCATTGACCGACTACTTTATTATCTGTTCTGCTAATACAGAGCCTCAGATAAAAGCAATATGTGACAACATCCGTAAAGGAACACCTCATAAACCTTGGCATATTGAAGGCTATGAAAAATTATCCTGGGTACTATTAGATTATGTTGATGCAATAGTCCATGTGTTCGGAACACAAGAAAGAGGATACTATAACATAGAAAAGCTATGGGCTGATGCCCCTAAAAAGGAATACAACTATTAATGCGTTAAAAACATATATTAATAAGGAAATGGTTTCTACTCTTAAGAACTTAGATCTACCGATAAAAAAGTTTATTCTATTGCCACCAAAGAAGGATGAGTTTGGAGATTTATCAACCAATGTTGCCATGCTTATTGCAGGATCCATAAATAAAAAGCCAATAGATATAGCCAATGAAATAAAATTAAATCTCACAGAAAAAAATATGGACAATATTGAAGAGATTACAGTTACAGCGCCCGGATTTATAAACTTTGTAATTAAACCTTCATTTTATCAAAATAAAGTAACAGCAGTTATAAAAGAAAGTGAATCGTACGGAAAAGATAATATCGGAAAAGGAAAATCAGCTAATGTTGAATTTGTGAGTGCTAATCCAACTGGACCTTTAACAGTAGGACACGGTAGAAATGCTGTGCTAGGGGACACTGTGTCAAATATTCTAGAGTGGCATGGTTACAAAGTAACAAGAGAGTATTACTACAATGATGCAGGGAAACAAATGCGTGTTTTAGGAGAGTCGGTTGCATCAAGATATTTTGAGTTAATTAAAAAACCATATGAGTTTCCTGAAGAAGGTTATCAGGGTGAATACATTATTGATATTGCTAAGCAGCTTATAGATAGTTTTGGGAAAGATCTTGATAAAAAAGATACAAAATTTCTTTCTGAGGCTGAAAAAGTAATATTTCAGAAAATAGAAACCAGTCTACATGAACTAGGAATCAAGTTTGATAACTTTACCAATGAAAAAACTTTTTATGAGTCAGGAGCAATAAAAACATTATTAGCTCAGCTAAAAGAAAAAAAGCTGATCTATGATAAAGATGGTGCAACATGGTACAAGGCTACAGCATCAGGTGGAAAACAGGATAAGGTATACATAAAAAGCACTGGGGAACCAACCTATAGATTGCCAGATACGGCATACCATAAAGACAAAATTAATAGAGGGTTTGATCTTATTATTGATGTTTTTGGCGCTGACCATGCAGATACTTATCCCGACGTATTATCTGCATTAAACTCACTTGGTATAAAAACAGACCACATCAAAATATTATTATACCAATTTGTAACGCTTATAAGAGGCGGAGAAAAGGTAAAGATGTCTACAAGAAAAGCTGAATTTGTAACCTTAGATGACCTAATGAATGAATTAGGAATTGATATTGTCCGTTACTTTTTTATTATGCGGAGTATGAACTCACACCTTGACTTTGACCTTGATCTAGCGAAAGACCAATCGGAAAACAATCCTGTCTTTTATTTACAATATGCACATGCAAGAATATGTAATATAATTATGCATGGGTCAGATAAAGGCTATCAGCTATCAGATCAGTTTGATACAAAACTGCTAAATCAAAATAATGAAATAAAGTTAATGAAGTTGATGTCAAATTTTCCTATAATAATGCACACTGCGCTGCACACTCTAGAACCGCAAGGCATAGCTAACTATCTTCAAACTCTTGCTGCACAGTTTCACAAGTTTTATGGAACTTGCAAGGTTATAACTGAAAATAAAGAGTTAACCCAGTCCAGGCTGGGTTTAATCCTTAGCGCAAGGATTATACTATCTACAGGATTATCTATATTAGGGATTAGTGCACCGGAAAAAATGTGATTTGTTAGCTATTTTAGCAGAATCATTTTCATTCTTTTCAGTTCCTTTCCTGCTGATATCTGCAAGAAATACATCCCTGAACTCACCAAACCACCTATATTACTGTCCCCTTTCCAGATAAAACTATTTTTACCTGGCTTCTGCTTTTTATAAAGGACTGAATAAATCTCTCTTCCAATTATATCATATATTTTTATTGAAACATCTTCTGATTTTGGAAGATCATAACGGATGATAGTTTCTGCATTAAATGGATTGGGATAATTCTGATAAACATCAAATTTATCAGGTAATATTTTCAAAATAAGTTGACCAGTTCCTATACTAATCTCGTTTGCTTTATCATCAATGAATTTATATTGTACATTAGAAATAAAATCTTCGGGAAGATCCAGGGATGCAGAAAATAATAACGTAGAGTCTAAACCATTTTTATCTGCAATAATAAAGCTGATAGAGTTCTGTATTGAGTCTGATAAAGAATAATTGAATGCACCTGAGCGTAGATTATTAATAATAAGATTATCTAGGGATTGATTAGCATTAAAAAATACTATTTCAGCCGCATAAGCCATTTTAGGAATAGAGAGGCTAATATTATTTTTTGATACTGTCCCTGTAAGACCTTTCTCATTTGATAAATACATTGAAGACAGTGAATCGGTGTTATACTCATGGTAGTACCAGATCCACATTTTCCCAAATGCTGAAAGGTCTGTGAGATTTAATTCACCATCAGGAGAGGGAGATAAAAATGGTGGAACTCCAACCACCGGTCCAAGATCTGTACTCGAGTGAGGCCAAGCTTGATTAAAGGCAAGAACATCCTCAACTGATATTTGATAGTCATTGTTTAGATCTCCCCATAGCCTGCTCCTAAATATAATAGTATCCGTATAGTTTAAAAGATTAAAAGCAATAGCCGTATCAATTATTACTGTTATTGTTTCATAGCTTGGAAGTGTGTCAAGTATAGAAATAGTAACACCGGAATCTTGTTTTGTGAGCTCATAATTAACTGTCGTATCCTGAGTTACCGTAACATTTAATCCAAATTTTAATATAGGCTTGTTAAAACTAATTTGAATCTGATCATTGTTCGTAACCGATAAGACCTCTAGAGAATCAAAAAATGGATATATAGATTTTATTCCAGGGGGCGTATTATCAAATTCGACACCATCACTACGGATTGCAGATGAGATATTAGCCGCTGAATCTGCAGCGCGTAAATAAGCAAAATATTGTATTCCTTTAGCAAGATTTAAGCCAGTAATCTGAATATTATCTAGCTGAGTCGCTTTCTGCCAATTTACAATATTTGTTGTATCATTGAGACTGCCAATTGACGCTTCATAATAGTCAATGGACTGGTTATCTGTAAAATCACTCCACTGAACAAATAAAAGAGTAGAGTCTGCTGTATAGTCAATATCCTCACTCAAAAAACCATCCCAAATAATGCCAGGATTAGGCGCTTCTAGATCAACAATAATTCCATTACCCCATATTGAGTCTGATTTGTTCCCTACATTATCTTCAACATATACTGCTCCATAATATTTCGAATTATTACTTAGGCTAAGTGAGGTAGCAGATGACTGAGTTATGTCACCTGCTAGTGACCAATTTAATATATCAACAAGTCCAGAATCAGTACCCAATGCGATATAAGCATTCTTACTTCCAGATTCTGATTCTGCAATAAACCATGCAAGTTGAAGCGAGTCAGCATATTTTGTAAACACCTGGTCTGAGACTATAGAACCCTCATAAAGATTAAACACACTTGGAGGTGTTTTATCAAAATAGACTCTATTCAATAACGTATCAGACTGGTTTCCAGCTGAATCTGATGCCAACATATTAAGCATTATAGTTCCATTGTTATTTGTATCAGAAAAAGTGTAGCTATAGGAATAATCTTGACCATTACCACTAAGAGTGATCTCATATTCATTTAACAGCGTAGATATGGTCCTGATATTTTCATTCAATGAAATAGTTATGGTACCTATATCATCAATCTTTGCAAGTGAGGGATCATAAACATTATTGGTAGTAAATGATGCAGTGGTTATTCCTGGGTTCGTTTTATCAAAAATCACTCTGCTGTTATTCGTTGTTGCCTGAATAGGTGTACCATCATTCCCCGCCTGGCTACCCAAATCATAAAAAGAAATTTGCAAGGATACATCTCCTTCTGTGTCAGATTCAGCCATAACATAATGACCCTGATAGCTTGTGTTTTCAACATTATATATGTCTACACCGTTGCCACCAATCACTAAGCTAGAAGCCGGATTTCCTTCTAGCTTTAAAGGCTCATTCACAACGAAATATACGAATACGCTGTCATCAACCTTTGACCAGGAAGAATCCTGGTTTGAAGAAAATATTTTTACTGAAATCATCTCTGGCGGCCCAATATCAATGCTGACAAAACTTTCATCGGTAGTTGTACTATCTGTTAGTCCAATATTACCTGGACAATCAACATAGTCAATCGCAAAAGAAAAAAATCCTCCCACAGCTATATCTGACTCCTGTATTGTATAGATTGCCGTGTAAACACCATTGCTTTCTGTGGCAGTAATAGTAGAACTTGACATTAATACAGATGTGGTTGACAAAGGTTCGTCTGCCTCAAACGTGAGTGTTACTATATCTCCTAAAACAGCAATAGATGAATAATTGTTATTTGACTCTATGTGTACTGCTGTAAGTAATGGTTGGGTAATATCAAATTCCACATTCGAGTTATCTGTAGTTGTGGTTATATCTTCACTGGTATTTCCAGCTAGGTCCGTAACCCGAATTAAAAAAGATACGTTTCCTTCAACATCTGTATCCGCTAGCAGATGATCAATCTTATACTGGTTAGATCCTAGATCAGTAATTGTAACGGTATCTCCCATTACAATAGCTAATGAAGATAAAAGAGGCTCTAAGACAGTAAAATTAATTGTAACAATATTTTCTGATTTAGCAATTGCACCAGTTGAGCAGGCATTATCTGAAGAAATTGTAACAGGATTTAATGTTGGCTTTGTGTTATCAAACGTAACCTGGGACTCATCTGTTGTTGCGTTAGTACCGCTTAATGGATTACCCTGGACATCAATAAATGATATTTCAAACTCTACAACCCCTTCTGCATCACCCTCTGCCATTGCATAGACTGCCTTAAACTGGTTCCCGTCTAAGCCTGAGACCAATGCGCTCTGCCCAGAGATTGTTACACCTGTATCGATCAGGGCATCACTGGTAGTAAAAGTTACTGTGACCGTGTCCCCTACTTTAGCCAGAATGGTGTTATCATTGTCAGAGATAATAGATATAGGGGTTATGCTGGCGGGGGTCTCATCGATTAGTATCTCTGTACGGCTCTGGTTCCCTTCAGTATTGTTACCAGGACGATCAGTCATTTCCGCTTTAACATATATGATCTCTCCTTCTGCAAATCCGGTTAACCCTTCAATTAGTTCGCCTGTAACAGAAATGGTTTTGTCCGTATTTATTTCGCTAGATAATATTGTCGATATAGAACCCAGTATCTCAAAATTATTGGAACCAACTTTACCATAAAGCTGCACCGTTCCATTTTTTAATGTGGTATCGTTCACAACTGGAATAATGATATCCATTCCAGTATTTGTAAGGTTCCATATTCCGGCTACCTCATTTCCTTCTGTTGGGGACAATAAGCCAACAGTAAAATCAGCAGGAGGTGTTCTGTCAAATATTACCTGGGTATTATTTGTTGAGACCGTAACTGCTGTTCCTTCATTTGCAGCCCTATCTGAAAATTGTATATGAAACGTTACAGCTCCTTCAATATCAGAATTAATGGGAGCATAAGTTGTTTTAAACTGGTTTTCTACGACCGATGAGACTGAAGTATTATGTCCAATGATAGTAGAAGATGTATCACTTAATATTTCATCAGATGCTTTTCCCCATGGAGTTGTTAATGATTTCCATTTTGGATTTTCTAATCCTTCAATTTCATAAAGTCCACTTCCGCCAATAATTGCTAGTTTGTTTTTTGTCATAAACTATTATAATTAATATGATCTTTTGAATT
>ERZ651768.147-NODE-147-length-49275-cov-8.359547_pt1:0-42500 | contig 49275 bp, 34 predicted proteins | sample MGYA00514754_ERZ651768 | MGnify/ENA metagenome assembly ERZ651768
CGTAGATTGACGCCTTCATTCCTAACTGGCATCAGAATCGTCAGCGTGCAGCCAGAGAGGTTAGCAGATGACGAATTGTCCAAGTCGGTCATGACTAGGCTTCGTTTTTGGGATCAGCAAACTCGTGAATCGCACTGATCACCGCGGCCACATCAGTATCAGACATAGTGAAAGCTGACGGCAGCCACAAGGCGCGCGGTGCTGCCCAGACGCTTCCCGGGAACCCTTCGTCAGAAAGGCGATATGGGGGCTGTGTGTGGAGCGGGAACCAAAATGGTCGGCAGTACATACGCCGATCCTGGAGAAAGCAATCTAATTCATCTCGGTGTTCGACAATCGCGTCGACCCACTGTGGAGATTCACCACCATCGATGTCGAATCCCGGAAGACAGACCCCATTAATCTCCGACAAACCGCGCTCATACTGCAGGTAAGTTCGTTTCTGCCTGGCAAGACGCTCTGAGAGGTACTCAAGCTGGCCGAGACCTACAGCCGAGTGAAGGTTTGTTAGCTTGAAGTTAAATCCTACTGACGGGTGTGGATCATCGCCTCCAGTGCCCCGCACTGGGCGACCCTGATCCTTCAGTTCACGCAAGCGCACGTGCAGCGTGTCGTCGTTCGTCAGGACCATTCCCCCCTGACCGGTCATAATCGTTTTATTCGGAGAAAAAGACAGGCATCCGGCGATGCCGACAGTTCCCAGTGCCTGCCCATCATGGAAGGATGCAAGCGCCTCTGCGGCATCTTCGACGACCGCTAATCCATGATTCTCCGCAATCATTGCGATAGCTGAAAGATTTGCAGAGCGACCACTGACATGGACTGGCATCACAGCTCGTGTGCGCCCGGTGATTGCCTTCTCGAAAGCCTCCGGGCTGATGTTGAGGGTCGCCGGGTCGACGTCCACAAGCACTGGCACCGCGCCCGTTAGCGTGACTGCGTTGGCCGTCGCGATAAACGTCATGTCGGGGACGATTACCTCATCACCGTGTCCTATCCCGAGTGCTGCCAACGAGAGAAAGAGAGCCGAAGTGCCGCTAGTTACTCCAACGGCGTGTTTTGCACCTACCAGGGTGGCGATCTCTCTCTCGAAACGTGTCGTAACGTCGCCGTCGTTAAGGTAGTTACTCTCAAGTACGTCATGCAGGTTTACGTACTCGTTTGGGCCAACCTGGGGATTCCACCACGGGATATCGTGCTTACTCATCCGGCCCCCGGGTTGGCTCGTTGTTTCCATTCGATTCCCAGAGTGATGACAGAGAACCAGGGTTCTTGATGGGGTCGAGACCCTTTGGAACCTGCATCCGAACACCGTTGATTTCGAAAAAAGGACCAGGGAACCTAGGATGCTTTAAGGCCCGCATCTTTCGTACGATTTGATCGGGCGAATCGGTAGGTGTCAGGGTCATCCAGCGTTCGAATTCCGCCCGTGTTACGGCTGCTCGCTCCCAATGATCACCGGTGGGAACGGCATGGCCATCAAGCGTCAATTCTTGGCAGACTTCGAAGAATAGATCCAGCGTGGCTCTAAGTGCTCGGCTGAAGAGAGTTTCGCAGGTGTCTTCGGAACACACTGGAAACTGGGCAACTCCGACGATTTCCCCTCCGTCAATCTTTGCCGTCATGCGATGTGCGGTGGCGCCAAACGTTGGATCTCCGCGATACAGTGCATAGCTAGCGGAGCCGATGCCTGGCCACGCAGGCGGAGCGGGATGAAAGTTTATTGCCTCACGCTGAACCTCCTGAAAAACCACCTTGGGCACGTACATTGGTGCCAAGTAGTTGAGCAGGAAATCAACGTTGCCGTGTGCGATCGTTGAGGCTGCTTCCTGAGGGAATTCTCGTTCGTTGCGAGAATGTCTGCTCGCGTATCGAACATCGAAACGCTCTCTGGCAAACGCTTCCGCAGCATCTGCTAGATCTGGTCGGTCAGTCATTAGCAGCACGCAGTTATATCTTTTGGGCATCCGACTACACCTGCTTTGGCAGAATGCCCCAGAGATCTACAACGTCGAGACCAGGTGGTACGACGAGTGAGTGGTACGCGCTGTGCGGAACGCCAACAATTATGACCTGGGATGTGCGCAATAATTCCTCTTTACTTACGAAGGTAGGATCCTTCGCGAACTCATCGGAATAGCCGACCACCGCCCCATGAAACCGCAAGATCTTTCCCAGCTTATAGGACAGTGAGTCTCGTGTGTCGTCGACGTCAGCTTTGAATGCCATTCCCAGAATACCGACTCGCATACCTGCGAGATCGTATTTTCGATTGAGCGACTCGACAATGAAGCTCGGTAGCCCTTCATTCACCATCATTGCTGAGTGACCAAGCCAAAAATTGTTGCTGTTAAGCGCCGCCAATTGCATCGTGTCCTTTAACAGGCAAGGTCCCGCTGCAAAGCCCGCTTTCGGCAAGCTAGCTGCCCGGCCATATCCTCGTACCATGGCATCCCGAATGCGATTGAAATATGCACCGACGGTATTCGCCAGCATGTAGAACTGGTTCGAGGCTGCGAATTGGACATAGCGCCACGCGTTCGAAAATAACTTCGCGAGTTCCGCCTCTTCAATCTCTAGGCGTACAATCTCGGGAGCGAGAAGGGCGAAGAGCCTTGCGGCGGATTCCACAGTTTCGGACGAGGTGCCAGACACGATTTGTGGAAGCTCGCTTAGCTCGCGGATTGCAAAGCCCTGGGCTATACGCTCAGGGCAGTATGCAATCTTCCATTGGTCTTCCTCCTCGTCTAGAACACGCTCCACATGACGGCACGTGCCTGGGAACACCGTACTGCGGATGATGATCGTCTGGGATGGGCTCAAATACGGCCTGAGTCCCTTGAACAGGTCGAGCAACGCACGCAACTTCGGATTCAGATATTCGTCAACCGGCGTGCCGATGGCAACGATGACGTATTCTGCCTGCTCGATTTGTTGTGGTTCAGCCGTGAAAGTCAGGCGGTCCTCCCGGAGCGCCTGTTCGAGAAGCGGCTCTGCCCCATGTTCTACGAACGGCATCGTCCCGTTGCTAATGACATCCATCGTAGCGGTATCCAGATCGTAGATGATGACGTTCCGGTCCGCTGCTGCGAAGGCCAACGCTAGCGGAAGGCCTACATGCCCCGCTCCACCCACCACGCAGATGTCCTTAGCATAGCCGCCCATACAACACACTCCCTGTAGCTATTCGGGCCCTTGAGGTCATTTGTGGTAGCAGAAGGGTGGAATTTGGGGATAACCGTGACAGTTAGCAGCAACGATTATGCACACAGATGGTCGATACGGACCGAGAGCTATTGTCTCCCGAGAGTCTTTGGCCAGTCAATGCTGATCATGTGATGGTTGGCTGGATGCGACAATCGAGAGTATGGAGATATGAGGTTCACATAGCTTGGGCCCTGTATCGCCGTTGATCGTCTTCGTTCGACCCGTTGGCATCGAGCCGATAGTAGTATTTAGATTGGGTATACCGACACAACGTAAAGGTTCGGGATAAACGTGGCTAAGAACATAGAGGAGAGCCTCGGTGAGCGCTAGCGTGGATCCGTCACTCGAATACGCTGCATACTCGCGTGTTCGCGAGGCGGTTCTTTCATTGAAGGCGACCGACCGACCCGCCTCTGAGATCGTCGAACCTTCAGACTATTGGCAGGAAGAGCTCGCCAACTTCGAATATATGCTCGAGGCGAGCCCGTTGCTTATCAGCAAACTTCGGCACCACTGTTACCACGTGACAGGGCTGAAGGCCTATGAATATCAGAAGATAAGCCAGTCGCGACTGTCCACTTTTCACGCAAGGACCAGAGAACTCACTAGAGAAGCGGATTCTTCACTCCTGGTGCCAGAGTCGCCGATCTTAGGTGGATTTGGCTACGAGATCGAGGGCAAACTCTATAACGTCGATACGCTGAAATACTTTGAGGTGCTTGCTGGCTTAGACCGAGCGCGGGTGCTCGACCGGAAGTTCCGGGGGGCCAATTGCCGCCGCCTAGTCTGGGAAGTCGGTGGTGGCTGGGGCGGCCTTGCTTACCAGTTCAAGACTCTGTTTCCTGATGTCACCTACGTGATTACAGACTTTCCCGAACTGTTCCTATTCTCGGCTGTCTACCTCTTGACCGCTTTCCCCGGAGCCAAGGTACATATCGCTGGGGAAACGGCGCCTGAAGAGTGCCTTCAGAATTGGAGAGAAGCCGACTTTGTGTTTCTTCCGCAAAGTCGACCCGAACTCATCCGAAAGGTGAGACCGGATCTTCTACTGAACACAGTTTCCTTTCAGGAGATGACGACCGCCCAGGTTGATACGTACCTCAAGACGGCAACCAGCGTTCAGTGTCCTTTCGTGTACAGCTACAACCGCGATTGCTCCCTTTATAACGAACAACTCACTAATGTTCGAGAACGCCTGGGTGAGTACTACCAGACCGTGGAATTGCCGCGACTAGGTGCAGACTACACAGCTGCGGTGAAGGGCAGCCCAGTGGGTCCACGCGACCGGCGCTATTTGAAGATTCTGGAGAATAGTGGAGGCTATCGTCACGTGTTCGGCTACCTAGCTTCGAATGTGGAAGGCCTTGAGATTCATCGCGAACTTGAGAATCCTGCTGTTTCTACAGTGGCCGCCAGAAATCGCCCACGCCGACCCCGTGTTGCTCTGGGGATGACGGTTTACAACGGGGAGCGTTTTATCAGACAGGCCATCACATCTGTCCTCACACAGACATACGAGGACTTCATTTTGGTCATCGTGGATGACGGCTCGACAGATGGTTCAGCAAATGTAGTCAGGCATGTAGCCGAGATGGATTCTCGCGTCGTGTTCCATCAGAATAAGAGGCGGACCGGGATGGTTGCTGCGTGGCGCCGGGCTTTCAAACTCGCGCAAGTAGAGAGTCACAAGGCCGAGTACTTTGCTTGGGTAAGTGATCACGACATTTGGCATTCCAAGTGGCTTGAGACGATGGTCCAGGAACTCGACCAGGATCAGAAATTGTCATTGGTCTACCCATTGACACAGTTTGTGGATAACCAGGGAGAGCTTGTGTACAAGCACGTCCCACTGTCTTCGAATCACGGCATCAGTAACGTCGAAGCGCGGTTTCGATACACCACCCGTAACCTCCGTGGATCCGGCAACATGGTCTATGGTTTGTTCCGTCGCCAGGCGCTACAGCGGGCGAATGTATTCCGCCCCACGTTGCTACCAGATCGCCTCCTTATGATCGAGCTGTCACTTCACGGCCAAATCAAGCAAGTTTTCTCCTCGTACTGGTACCGGAGGCAGCTAGCAGAGTCCACCTTGGTGCGTCAGAAGGAGAATCTCTTCACCAAAAGTGAACTGCCTCGTGCGGCGCAGCTGCCGTGGCCTCTCGCCTTCGTGTACTTACTTTTTACCGAGTACGTCATAAACAGAGATAAAGCTAGAGACCTATCGAAACGCGGAGTCGGTCCCTGGAAGTTCCTGCGGCTTTTGGGAGTGTTGTACAGAGACCAGATTGCCGTTATACGAGACAAGAAACGTATTCAGGGCCGCAAGTTGATAAGGGCACAAAGACGTGCGGACCAGGAAATAGCTGCGCAGCTGCCTGAATAGTTATCGTGAACCATTGATACGATGGTGTCGCTGTAGCATGGGCAGCGCCCCTCATGGTGCTCACTTTGTCTCAGAGGTAAAACCGTTCTGTATTATGGAGAATCCGTACTTGCCAGAGTTACTGACGCCCACATTGGGGAGATTGAACAACGACAGAAGTTTCCCCATGAAGGTTTCAAGACAAAGGCATGTAGCAACTCCACTCGAATTTCTGAGGCTTAACGATGAAGGGTAAAGTCGGTAGAGCGTTCGACTTGTTGTTCAATCGCGGTGCTGGGGCCATACCCGTGCGGGGTAAGCACCTGAGTGCCCGCGAGAGGTTGAGCTTGGCTCTTCGAGGAGCGCTGGCTCGTCGCGTCACCGTGAACGACGGCGAGCAAAGCTATCACTTCGAGTGTAATAGGGAAGAGGAGCTTTATCGTGTTCGAACACTTCACGAAAAAGAACCTGGCACACTGAACTGGATCGATTCCGAGCTAAGGCCCGGTGATGTTTTCTTCGACATCGGGGCCAACATTGGCCTCTTTACGATCTACGCAGCGTGTCGGCTAAAGGCGACCGGCATGGTTTATGCATTCGAGCCTCATGCACCTTCTTTTTGCAGCTTGCTTCGGAACATCGAGTTGAACGGCTTGCGCAACCGTGCGCAGGCACTATCGTGCGCTTTGCATGCCGAGGATGGCTTCTTCCCGTTTAATTATCGTGTGCTGACGCCTGGTGCCTCGGACAGCCAGCTCGATTCCACGAGTACTGCAGAACAAGCAAAGTTCAAGCCAAAGGCTGTCGAGCTTAAGCAGGGAATAAGTGTGGACACTCTAATTCGCCAGGGTGTGGTCAAATCGCCTGATTTAGTCAAAATTGACGTAGATGGGAACGAGCTACTGATCCTACAAGGGATGAAGAAGCTTCTCTCGGGGGTGCAAGCTCCGCGTGCGATTCAGGTTGAGGTCAATCCGCGGTACCCAGAGCTACTCGATTACCTTGAGAGCACAGGCTTTGGACTGGCCGAACGCCACTACACGGTTTATCAAGAGCGCCGCCTCGCGGCCGGTGATTACACGCCTGAGCAAGCTGGCTACAACGGCATCTTTCGTAAGGACTGAGGACTCTAGAGAACCTGGTCCACAGCAATTCGGATCGTGCGTTCATAGAATTTCATCGAAAGCATGGATAACACGAGAAACATACCCAGGACAGCCATGAAAAGGGTGGTCTCAGGGGTGCCACCCCCAGTGAGCCACACTCTCGGTGTATTCACGAGGTAGGTAACGGGGTTCCAGGTGTTGATTACGTGGAGGGGGCCGCTTTCCGGTGTCACATAGATAGCGGGGATACTCCAAAGCGCCACACCAGCAATTAAGGGCAGACCGTACCTTAAATCTAAATAGACAAGGACTAGCGGCGCTAGGAGAGTGCCGATGGCTAGGCCTGACATCATCAACAGCGGGAGACTCACCACGCCGAGAAGAATCTCGGGTCCTGGGCTAGCTCCGAAAACAACGAGGGCAACACCGATCATCGCTGTGTAGACGATGATGTTGAACATTACATAGCAGACACTGGCGACCAGAATGGCCTTATAGGGAAAGCGGACGCGCGTGAGAACCTTTCGCGTTCGCCGCATAACCCACTGCGGGTAAAACAACCCATCCCAGAAGCTCTGCCAGAGCATCAAACCGACGAATGCGAATAATGGGTAACTGATTCCCAGTTCGGCGGTGGAGCCGAAATTAAACTGAGAGCCTACGAAAATGAGAGGCACGCCAGTGAGAAGGGGTCGCAGACAAGCCCACGTGTAGCCTAAGTAGGTGAGCTTGAAGCGATATTGAAAATCACGCATGAAAAGGAGAAACCCTAGGCGGAAGATGTTTCCGACTTTCCAGGCATGCTTGGGTAACGAAAGCCAGTTTTTCACGTTCAAGCCATTTCGTAGGCTGTTCGTGGGACAAGGCAGGTGAGAGATGTCAACAACCGTAAGATACTACAGGCAATCGTTAATGCGGTTGCCTCCGGGACGAGACTACTTAGTCGGGGATCACTTCTTTGGCAGGGCCTGATAGGCTGCGTGGAAGCACGAGAGCAAACACTGGATATACGAATGCGAGCGAATCGAAGTTGATCAAGTTTGACGACGTTACCAAGAAATATGGGACAAACATCGACGTGTCGCGCAAGCGGGCGATGCGGGAGATTGTAACTCCGTCTCGTATGCGGAGCTCTGCACCGCGACTTCAGGAAGCTATAGCCCTTCAAGACTTGTCGTTCGATTTGGTAGAGGGCGAGACGCTATTGGTTCTCGGTTTCGAGGGTTCCGGGAAAACGACACTAGCCCGCCTTATTTGCGAGCTTACTCAGCCGACCACGGGCCGCGTCGTTGTTCAAGGCAAAACGAGGTTGGTTACTAATCAAACGATTGGTGCGACCCCAGTAATGCGCTTGCGTGAGTACACGCGATTGCTCTGCATGATGCTCGGTGCCGATTCAAGCTCGCTCCCCGAAACCATCGAGACAATCCTGAATGATTGCCACCTGGAGAGGTGGAAAGATGTTCGTGTTCACAACGCCCCCGATGGAGCAGTCAAAAGGCTTGGCTTCTATGCTTCGCTTCTGATCGACGCCGACATTTACGTGTTCGATAAACTGTTGACGCTTCGCGGTGAAAGCGGGGAGCTGCGGGAGCGTATCGATGCGAGAGTCCACCAGATTCTCGAGACGAAAACAGCGGTCGTCCTGACGAAGCTAGCTCCACCGGAGCTGTTGCCCGACCAAGTGATCGTTTTGCATCGTGGGAGCTCGATTTTCCAGGGCGATCCCGCCCTTGGCATCTCAGCTTATGATCGCTTGAACCGACGCACGCTTGAGGTCGACGAGACGCGCAAGGATGATGAGATCGACCGCGCAGCTGATTTCCTAGCTTCAGTGAGCGAGACGCCACGCGACGAGGCTGAGCGTATTGCATGGGATTTTGATGTAAGCCTGAAGGAAAATCACCGACTTCAAGAAATTTCTGACAGTGGCAAGCCGATTCTCGTCGGACCTTATTTGGGAAGCTTTGACACGGAATTGCTGCTTTGGATCCCGTTCCTTCGTTGGGCATTACGCACCTTCAAGATTCCCCGAGAACGGGTGACGTGCCTATCTCGCGGTGGAGCGGAAGCTTGGTATGAGGGGTTAGGTAACAGGTACATTGATGCGTTCGAATTAACTAGCGTTTATCAACAACGCTATGAAAAGCGGGTAGGCAAGGCTGGGCTTAGGCAAATTGGTGTCGAGCCTTTCGACAGGCTTCTCTATCGAAGGGGAATTAGAAACATGGGAGTTGCAAACAAGGAGGAAGCTGATTGGCTTCATCCATCACTTTTCCTTCGTTTAGCGATGGCGGCTTGGAAGGGAGAAGTAGAGCCTTCTTTTCTCACAAACAAGCTGATTATGGAACCTCTTTCGATTCGCCCTGATGATGGCAGTGGTTCCCCCGCTCAGCTTCACGAAGGCAGTGGTATCCCTAGCCGACCATATATTGCTGTTTGGTTCGGCCTGACGCCGTATCTGTTGCGCGGGGAGGCTATTCAGATTGTGCCAAGGGTACTTGCAGACTTGGCGCGCGAGGCGATCCTAGTCGACGTTGCTACTGGAAAAGTTCTCGAGCCGCCGTTTGAAACCGTACTGCCATTGGAAAACGCGTCACCCGTGGAACAGGGCTATGTCAGTGATCGCGAACATCTACAGCGCATAACTCAAATCATAGGGGGAGCGGAGGTTTTTTTTAGCGCCCACGGTGGTTTGTCATACCTGGGGCCATTACAGAATGTGCCGTCGGTGACGGTATATAGCGACCCGGCAAACTATCGCCCGGTCCCGAAGGGCTGGACGGCCGTGAACTTCAAGTTGAGTGCATTGTTGGTCGAAAGCTTAACGGGAAGTGTGCCGCTGGCTCTAGATGCAGCCCGGGTATCAGGCGAAGAGTTACTTGCGGCTGTGCGCAGCGGGATGAGCTGACTTCCCGGGAGTCTCAGGGGCTTGTGGTTAGTGCGGCATTGGTCGTTGGAGATTCCCGGATAGTGTTACTCTGCCGCAGATGGCGGTCCGGGTTGGAGTAGTGGGGTGTGGCTATTGGGGCCGAAACCTCGTGCGAGTATTCCACGAGCTCGGAGTGCTGTGCGCCGTGTGCGATGTCGACGTGGCGTTAGCCACTGAATTCAGCTCCGAGTACTCGGTTCCGTCCCTCGAGTGGGTGGAGATCCTAGAGGATAGATCAATTGACGCGGTGGCGATCGCGACACCGGCCGAGGTGCATTCGACACAGGCCCTACAGTCTCTGCAGGCAGGCAAGCATGTTTTCGTTGAGAAGCCGCTGGCCTTGCACTCCTATGAAGCGGAAGAAATCATTGCCTTGGCTAACCAGGGGGAGCGCGTACTCATGGTTGGGCACCTCCTTCAATATCATCCGGCCTTTTTGGCACTGCGTGACCTCACGGAAGCCGGCAAACTGGGCCGATTGCAATACATATACTCAAACCGGCTGAACTTCGGCAAGGTTCGTCGCGAAGAGAATGTTTTTTGGAGTTTTGCACCGCACGACATCTCAATGATTTTGTCATTGACAGGTGAGATGCCAAACTCGATCTCGGCGAAAGGCGCCAGCTACCTGCATAAAGTCATAGCTGATGTGACCAACACTTACCTGACTTTTCCGAGCGGCGTGAATGCTCACATCTTTGTCTCCTGGCTGCATCCCTTCAAAGAACAGAAGCTGATTGTTGTTGGGAGTGAAGGGATGGCGGTCTTCGATGACATGAAAGGCTGGGGAGAAAAACTCCAGCTGTATCCACACCGTATAGGTTGGCGCGAAGGGCTTCCTGAGCCGGAGAAAGGTGAGGCTGAGTCAGTGGCCATCGAACAGGGCGAACCGCTCAAGATAGAAGCTCAGCATTTTGTTGATTGTGTCTCTGATGGCAGCACGCCACGAACTAACGGTGCTGAGGCTTTGCGGGTGCTGAAAATACTGGAAGAAACGGAAAGCATATTGGCCGAGCAACGTTTGGGGGGAGGTTAATGAGCAAGTCAAAATCTTTTCCCGACGTCTTCGTGCATGAGTCTTCGTATATTGACCAAGGCTGCACAATTGGAGCAGGTACCAAGATTTGGCACTTCAGTCACGTCATGGAGGACTCCCAGATCGGTAGAAACTGTGTCATTGGCCAGAATGTCATGATCGGACCCTCCGTAAAGATCGGTGATCGATGCAAGATCCAGAACAACGTCAGTTTGTATACTGGGGTAATCCTAGAAGATGGTGTCTTCTGCGGTCCCTCTTGTGTTTTCACGAATGTCACCAACCCGCGCGCCGAGATCGAGCGAAAGAATGAATTTCGTGACACGCGTGTCGGACGTGGGGCAACCATCGGGGCTAATGCAACAATCATTTGCGGATATGACCTGGGGGATTATTCCTTCGTTGCTGCAGGAGCAGTGGTAACCCGAGATGTGCCAGCCTACGCGCTCGTCGCTGGTGTTCCAGCGAAGCGGATTGGTTGGGTTAGCTCTGCGGGTGAGCGACTCGGAGAAGATCTCGTTTGCCCCCGAACGGGGCAGCGATATGAGGAACTAGGAGACGGGAAGCTGGTGAAAGTAGAGACGGCGGCCGATAAGGAAAGTGCCAATGTGTCAGGTGACTAGGTTAAACACCTGCCAGGGTTGCGATGAGTACGACGAGCAATGAATTCGCAACTCCCAATTCCTTTTATTGATCTTGCGGCTCAAAGACGCCGTCTAGGTGATCGAATCGAGAAAGCCGTGGGTGAGGTCATGGATCACGGCCGGTTCATTCTGGGGCCGGAGGTAGATCGCTTAGAAAAAGATCTTTGTGAGTTCTCTGGGGCCAAGAACGCTATAACTTGTGCCAATGGTACGGATGCATTGGTGTTGTCCATGATGGCGCTTGAGATCGGTGAGGGGGATGCCATTTTCCTCCCTAGCTTCACATTTTCGGCGTCAGCCGAAAGCGTTGTGCTTGCGGGGGCAACACCCGTGTTTGTGGACATCTGCCCGGACACACTCAATATCGATCCGGCCGGCCTGCGAGCAGGGTTTGAAGAGGCTCGGACTGCCGGGCTCAGGCCCAGGGCCGTGATGGCGGTCGACCTGTTCGGCCAGCCCGCTGACTATAGCTCGATCGCTGGGTTCTGTGGTGAGAAGGGACTCTTACTTATTGCGGACGCTGCACAAAGTTTTGGAGCCTCGTATCAAGGCGCGAGGGTTGGAACGTTAGCCACCGTTACGACGACCAGCTTTTTCCCGTCTAAGCCGTTTGGTTGTTACGGGGATGGTGGTGCGATCCTGACAGATGATGAGGATATTGCGGATCTCCTGCGTTCTTTGCGTGTCCACGGACAGGGTAGTGATAAATATGACAACGTCCGGATCGGGATGAACAGCCGCCTCGATACCTTGCAAGCAGCAATTCTCATCGAGAAGTTGTCAATATTGGAAGACGAGATCGAAGCGAGACAAGACGTTGCGGCTCGCTACAAGCACGGGCTAGAGGACCGTGTTATCAGCCCTGATGTAACTGATGGGATAGTTTCCGCCTGGGCTCTGTATACCATTCGATTGCCGGAAGCTCGGCGCGATGCAGTCCATGATGGCCTCTTAGAGTTAGGTGTTCCCACAGTCGTTTACTATCCTCGGCCGCTGCACTCACAGCCGGCCTATGCAGGGTATCCAGCGGTTGATCTGCCAAACTCTGAGGCCGTTTGTAGTGAGGTCCTGAGCCTTCCGATGCATCCGTATCTTGAGGAGGCGGTGCAGGATGTGATTGTAGAGGGTGTAAACAAGCTGATTTGAAAGACGAGCGAGTTATTAGCGTCACTGGGTTTAACGAAAATACCGTCTCGAATGACTAGCTTGTTCCTGCATTAGAGGACAGTCACCGTCCAGTGATTCTCAAGAATGTTCCAGAGTTAGCGCCGGAAGATTCACACGTCGAGAAGCTGCTTTACCGGAATCCCACAGAGGTTTGTCGCTTTGGTTCCTCTCCCCAGTTCCGTTACTGCTGCCGCGACCAGCTCGCCAGCATTGATATCCATTCCCTGAGGCCTGAGGAACTTCGAGAGAAAGGCTAGGCGAGCTTCGGCATGATCATCGTGGCCGGAAGCGACAGCCTCAAGCTGTGTTACTGCCTCACCTATGCTGCGAGCCACGTTTAGTGCGCCCGAATCGAATAAGTGTTGGAAATGTTGGGCTCGCATCTGAGTATTTTCGTACTGCCCGGTAATGATCGCGACGCATGGTCGCCCTAGAGCCAGTGTATCTATCATTGCGCTGGTGTTGATCCCGACAATTGCTGACGCGTGCTGGACGCTGTTCTGGAAGTCAGCCTGCATGCCGTCACTCTCGGGCAGCTGCCCGTCGGGCGGCCAAACGACGACACGCTGATCCGATTGGGCGAGTTCAGCAAAGGGCCGCGCGTTTGCCGGGTGTGGGCGGACCATGATGCTGGCCCTGCCAAGGGTCACGGACTTGCTTAGCCTCTCGATTAAATCAGTAACAAGCCACGATTCGTCTTTAGTGATGTTTGCAGATGACCCGAGATAGAGCACAAACGGCTTGTCATCTGGCAGACCAGCGTTTCGTAGGAACACAGTTCGGTCCACTGCATGGTTTTCGTTGTCGAACCACTTGTCGAAAAACGGTGCCCCTGTCAGGAGAATGCGATTCTCCGAGATGCCATGGTGAAGAACAGCTTCGGAAGCGTGCGTCCGGTTCCATGCCAAGAGAAGGTCGGGGTGTACGTTGATTAACCCCTTGGTACTCATGTTGTCCCAGCTTAGGACCAGAACAGCCGTCGGGATGCCAAGGTGCCTGGCAGCTTTTATGTACTCGACTTCCTCGGTGAAACGCATATTCGCAGGGGACGCGAAGACAACATCGGGTGCGACCCTCCGCAGGTCGGCAACAACGTTCTTGGCGGCAGGAGCGATCGCCTCGAATCCACGAATCGCACCCGATATAGACTTGCGCCCGAGTAACCAGCGGCCAACAGCCATTTTGTCGATTCGTGTGAAGGCGGGGCTGAGGTATTTCCTCCAGCGATTGAGATAATAGGTCGATTGCTCGAAACGCCGAAGATAACTGCTGTAGCTGCGCAGTTCCCGCATCGCAAAGAGTGGTTCCCGGAGCCAATCCTCACGAGTCTGTGACCATTGTAACGAGACTTCCGGGTTTTCCTTAAGGAATCCCTGCAATGAAACATCGGAGTTACCGCTACTCCACCTCTCGTCAAAGCGAAGCTCCAACTCGTGGCCATGTCTACGGAGTGCCTCAAGGACACTTCGGTAGTAAGCGAAGTGATAAACGGACCGACCGGCGACAAGTACGCGCATCTCAAAATATTGTGGAAGGTGCTCGACCCAGCTCGATCGACGGACCTGAATGATCCGGGGATCCGGGAGAGGGTTTCGTACGTTCTCATTCCAGGAAACCGCCCTGAGCGCCCCATAGCCTACCATTCTCTTTGATCTGCCATGCTGTAACGAAGAGACGTATAAGTTGCCCTCCCCTGCTCGGGTAGCGACCCCCGAAACCCTGTGCTATACAGTCGAAAAAGGAAGTAGCGGCAGTCCACTGACGGGTATCGGCACGAGGGTGACCCGCATATTGTCCACTCCTTCCACGTTTCGGGCCCTTTAAGTTTGGTCCGTCGCCGCTTTTCCTTAATACCATGAAAAACGAGGCTACACTCCTGCCCGCTGTCCGGGCGCACGGATCTCAAAGATGAAGATTTTCTTTTCGCTGCGACACTCTGGTGCGATTCGCAATTTTGGATCCGTGCTGCGGGGACTCGCTGCCCAAGGACACCACATCCATATTTCGTTCATCATGGCGGACAAGATCGATCATCGTGGCGGGCGCATCATTACGGAGTTGCAGAAGGAGTGTCCGACGATCACATGCAGCGAGCTTCTAAAACGCACAAATGTTCGCTGGTTCGAACTCGCACGCGCCATCAGATTTACTATTGATCTACTACGCTACCGGCTGCCCATATACGCTGACTCTATAGCCTTGCGGGCACGGGCCGAGCGCCGAGTGCCTCGACCGGCTCGCTGGCTGACGAAGATCCCGATCTTTGGATGGAAGCTATTTAACCAAGCAGCGCACCGGCTGCTTCTGGCAATTGAGCGGGCGATTCCAGTGGATCCAGTGATTGAGGCGGATGTGCTGGAGCAACAACCGGACCTTCTGCTCGTATCGCCGCTTGTCGATTTAGGTTCCGACCAGGTCGACTACATCAAGGTTGCTAAGAAACACGGTATCCGCTCGGGCTTGTGCGTTCACAGTTGGGACAATCTCACCAACAAAGGCTTAATTCGGATCCATCCGGACCGCGCCTACGTCTGGAACGAAGTGCAACTTGCCGAGGCTGTCGACCATCACGGCATGGATGCGTCCCAAGTTGTGGTCACTGGTGCCTCGAACTATGACCAGTGGTTTGACTGGGAGCCTAGTCGAGGGCCGGAGGCTTTCAAATCTGAAGTTGGCCTTGATCCGGACACACCGTACCTGTTGTATCTTTGCTCGTCACCATTTATCGCCGCGACCGAAATCAACTTCATCGAGGAGTGGATCGCCGCCATTCGGGCCTCAGGCGATCCGGTACTTCGCAATATCGGCTTGCTGGTGCGACCCCACCCGGAGAATCGGCAGCCGTGGCATCGTCTCGACCCGTCCACACTAGGGAACACGGCGATTTGGCCGCTCCAAGGGGCCAATCCCGTGGACCTAGGAGCCCGCAGCGACTATTACGACTCCATTTTCCATAGCTGTGGCATCGTTGGCATCAACACCAGCGGCCAGATCGAGGCGGGCGTCGTTGGCCGCAAAGTTTTCACGGTACGTCGCCCCGAGTTTGCCGACAGTCAGGCCGGGACGCTGCACTTTCACTACTTGACCGATGTCGGGGGCGGGTTGGTGCAGGTGGGGGACGATCTTGCAGAGCACCTCACACAGCTTCAGAAGCACGTTGGCAGTGAAGAAGATGGTGAGGCTGCCCGCCGTTTCGTACGCGAGTTCGTAAGGCCTCACGGTCTTGAAGTAAATGCGACCGAGTTGTTCGTGAAAGAACTCGTAGCGCAAGGTGAGACCGCCCGCCCGAATCCTCAGAGAATCCCGTTTTGGTTACTGCCGGCACGATGGCTCTTCGCCCCCCTGGCCATTCTCATGCACTGGAAGATCAGGATTGTCAGGCGCCGCCGTAAGGCTGAGCGGGTAGCCTCTTCCGGCAGTCTGACGAGCCAGATTATTGCGGCACCCCGCAAGCTTGCGCTGCAAACTTTGTACGGAATCCTGCGCCGTAGGCGCGTTCGCGGCTTCGTCAACCGTTACGTTATCCCGCGGGTTGCCGGCGATCAGGTGACGTTCCCAAAGATGGTGGTGACCGAACGACAGATTCAGCGACTGGCGCGAAGTCCCAAAGACAAGATCATCGTGGGCCCCTGGCTCAGTGAGGTCGGGTTCGAGGTGCTGTATTGGATCCCATTTCTTAACTGGGTCAGAACACACCGGGATTTCGACCCCGAGCGCCTGGTCGTTGTTTCACGGGGTGGCGTGAGCCATTGGTACAAGCCCTTCACTGACAACTACTTCGACATCCTCGACTTCATGTCGCCCGAAGATTATCTGCGAGCTAACGAGAAGCGTATGGCCCAGGGCAAGCAGAAGCAGCGTGGGATGTCCGATTTCGATAGGGACATCCTTCGGATCACCAAGCAGGTTCTCAAGGATAAGGACGCTGAGATTCTGCACCCGGCGACCATGTACAACCTCTTTATGCCCTATTGGAAGCGTCGAGCAACGATCGACTTGGTGGAGCGTTTCACGGTTTTCTGTAAACACCAGGAGATCGACTGCAGCGATATCGAAGACCGACTCCCTGATAGCTACATTGCCACCCGCTTTTATTTCAATGACGCGTTCCCTGACACGGAGCAAAATCGTGTCTTCATTGCCCAGCTTCTAGGTCGACTCACCCAGCGGCACGACGTCGTTCTATTGAACCCTGGGTTCGCGACGGACGATCACTGGGACTTTGCTCCCGAGGATCTCGAACACTTGCACACGGTCGACGATCTGATGACCCCCAGCACTAACCTTGAAATTCAAACCAAGGTCATCAGCCGTGCCAAGGCATACATCGGGACTTACGGAGGCCTTTCGTATCTGCCGCCGTTCTACGGGGTTAGTTCGCTTGCTCTGTACTCACGTCCCCAGGGATTTCTCTACCACCACTTGGAGCTTGCAGACCGGGTCTTCTTATGTATGGATGACGCCACGTTCACCGCCATCGACGTTCGTGATATCGATCTTTTCAATATCATCACCGGCGAGGGTTTCTTCCCTACCATGCCTCGCGAGGGTCGGGGTAAACGAGTGGTACTAGGAGGACCGGGTAGTCTCGATACAGAGAAGACGGAACAGGCACAAGCTGAGATGAAGGTGCCCAATTTCCTCAGCCCTAGCGTCGCCGACAAAGAAAATGACGAAGCAAGCGATGATTTGGTTCTGGCGCCGCCATCAGGTCGGGAGCACGAGCGTGTCGAGCCCAAGCGGATTCTCTTCGTAATGCAATATCCGGGGTATCTGCGCTACTTCGACTCGGTACTCGATCATCTCGCCAAGCGTGGCCACCATGTGATGGTGGCATTCGATAATCCCCGCAAGCAAAACGAGGGACTCGTTTGTCTGGATGGCTTAAATGAAGGTATTGAAGTTGTCGGCCCTGTGCCCCAGCGCAAGGATCGCTATAAGGAACTGGCTCGTGGTCTCCGCACGATGGTCGACTATGTTCGCTACCTGCACCCTGACTACTCGGATGCTCCGTACTTGCGTGGCCGCATGGGAGACGTATTGCCAGCCCCAATGAAGTTCATGCGGCGTATGCCATCGCTTGGTCCGCGCTCGACGAAGTTTCTGATCCGTTCGCTTGAGCGGTTCGAATATGGAATTCCTACCGATACTGAAGTCGAGAAATTTGTGAGCAAACTCCAGCCTGACGCCGTCGTTGTTACACCGCTGGTAACGGACGGTTCGACGCAAGTCGATGTCGTAAAAGCAGCACGGCAGCTCGGCATCCGGACAGCGCTGTGTGTGGCGAGTTGGGACCACCTGACGACGAAGGGCCTGATCCGGTTGCATCCCGATCGCATCTTCGTCTGGAACAACTTACAAAAGCGCGAGGCGGTGAAATACCACCATGTCTCAAGTTACTCGGTTCGTATGACGGGCGCCCACCCCTTCGACAAGTGGTTCGAGTGGGAGCCGTCGATGACGCGGCAGGAGTTTTGCGGCAAGGTTGACCTAACTGCGGAGAAGCCTTACATCCTCTTTGTCGGTTCGACGGCATCGATTTCGGGGCCTGAGGCAGAAATAGAGTTCGTTCTCGAATGGATCCGGTGTATCCGGGATGCGGACGATCCCGCGTTGCGAGATGTTGCCATTTTGATTAGGCCGCATCCCTACAATCCGGGCAACTGGGCCGACGTAGACTTGTCAGGGCTTGGCGACGTCTCTGTTTGGCCGAAAAATGGCGCCAACCCGGTTGATGATAGAGACCGCCGAGAATATTTTGACTCACTCTATTATGCGGCCGTGGTCGTCGGCGTGAATACAACCGCGATGATCGAGGCGGCCATCGTTGATCGGCCAGTGCGCACTATCCGGACCGATGATTTTCGAGAAACTCAGGGTGGTACGCTGCATTTTCACTACCTTCTGGAGAAGAGAGACGGTTTCGTTAAGTCAGCGGATGGTTTTGACGAGCATCTTGCCCAGCTTGCCGAAGCGCTTGCCAATCCAAGGACGTCACACAGTCGTAACGCTGCCTTCACTCGCTCATTTATCCGTCCCCACGGGCCGAGCACGCCATGCACACCGATAATGTCGCGGCAGATAGAGGTGCTGGCCCATAAGCACCTAAAGCCTCGCCGAGCCGTCCCGCGCCGCTACCTCCCAATAAACGCGGCGTTCAGTGTAATCGGCGGTATGGTCAGTGCTTCAAGGCGACGGATGCAGCGGGAGGCAATCACAAAATTCGATCAGATGTACTCGGAACTCGTCGCGTACAAGAGAGACCATGGCGACTGCTTAGTTCCCAGAAAATGGCCAGAAAATCGGCACCTGGGCCGCTGGGTTTATAGGCGGCAAAAGCGGCTCGTGAAACTTACCGAAGATCAGACCCAGAGGCTCAATGAAATCGGATTTGTTTGGGACCCAGACGCTGAGTGAGTTGTAGTCTCACTCGCCGGCTTGTGTAAGCGTCACCAAGACTTCTCTTAGACGGCCCATATCGATTTCCCAGGAATAGTCGAACTCGCCGGCTTGGTCGGCACGGTATTTATGTGTCCGGCCAAATATGTACCCCGCGTTGCCCCCTTTGCTGGTGCAAACGTGACCCATTGTGAGGAACTGCTTGCTGAATTTCAGCAATGGCGGGGTTAAGACGAGTGCCCGAGGTGCGCGCCTGGAAAAGAGGATGTTGTAGAGACCTGAACCGAAGGGGCCAGCGATGAATTCGCAATCACGGAAAAGGGATAGCGTTTGAACCGCAGTAAGCGTGCTGGGCTCAACAATTTGAAATCCGAACTCAGCGAAGAGTTGTTCCACGGCTTTCTCGTTAACAAGTCGCCGACGATTATTCCCTCTCCGTGTGACATAGATTCGCTTGTTTTCCAAGGCCAGCGGCAGCAGATGTAAGTATCCACGAGGATCTTTTCCCGTATCTTTGCAAAAGACTTCGAATGGATTGCCGTAGCGGCTTTTCCCAAAGGTGTACATCTTTGGTGGTACTAGAAGCTTGCCAAACACAGAAACACTTTCGGGGTCGTGAAAGATGATTTGTTCGGTAGAGATTCCGAGGGCTTGCATTAAGGCCAAATACTTATCAGGCACGCTAGTTGGGACCACCACTCGAACATCGGATTCGGAAAGGAGAGGCAAGATCGTCAGTTTCGGGAGGCACTTCAACACCCACATCCCGAAGTGTCGTATGGCAGGGTCGAACAGTAAGAGTGAAACCCCTTCATATTGGGAAATAGTTCCTTCGCTTTGGGCGCGATGCACAATTTGCTTTAGGTCTGCCGAAAGCTTGCCAGTTCCATCATTACTTATTTCCAGGCCTTTCCGTTTAGCGTGCCTACCAACCGAATCAGTCAAGATCACGTCATTATTGGCAAGCACAATTCCCGGGCCCAACAGCCGCGCCTTGTTAATGACCGGAATGTTAAGCGTGACGACCTTCAGCGGCGTCTCGCACAAAGCGGCGTCGTATTCAGGTTGCCACTCATTCTCGAAGCACAACGCCGGGGGCTGCGGTATATGATCGGTGTGCGCTCTGTACTGCAGCAGTACACCAAGATCAGACCCACCAAAGCCCTCCGAACCATTCTCAACGTTGCCTTCTGTGCGTGGCAGCCGAAACTTGCGACCTGGTGCAAGTTGGTAGTGTTTGTCGAGGTCGATCATGGGCTTTTCCCCCTGCTAGTTATCTCCAGCAGAGGAACATGATATTAGGGTATCGGATTGATCCTTGGCCGTTGACTATTATCAGCATGTGGACATACCGAGCATGTACTTGAAACACGTCTCTTCCCTAATGTGCTTTGATGCAAGCTGAATATGAACAGGAACACCTGGCATTTTGGTGGTTGTAGCGACTGTGGCCATGTGAATTCTTCTTTGCACAGAGAAGAATTACAGGTGACATATCTACGAACTGGTGACATGAACTCTGTCGTGGACTTGTGCGGCGCTGGAATGAGGGAACGTTGAAGGTTCTGGTTTCACTACGCCATTCGTTCGCGATCCGTAATTTCGCACCCGTGATTCGGTTGCTCGCCGAGCAAGGGCACGAGATTCACCTGTCTTTTCTTTCGGGAGACAAGGCGGGGAGCAATACTCAAGCACACGCGCTCGCGGACAAGGCTCCCGGGGTGACATTCGGGAGGCTCGCCGAACGCAAGCAGAACCCCTGGTTTCACTTTAGGCGCCGATTGCGTTTCATGGTCGACAACCTTCGCTATCGGTTACCGATGTACCGTGATGCTTCCAAGCTCCGCGAACGTGCGCTGAGGCGACTTCCGAATTCGCACCAGAAAATTCTCAGTTGGAAGATTTTTGGGCGATCCTGGTTCAACCAACTGGCAAAAGGGGCACTGCTTTTCATCGAAAAGACTATTCCCACCGACGAAGTTATCCTCTCGGAGGTCGAAAATTACGGCCCCGACCTGATAATTGTCAGCCCCCTCGTGGACTTTGGCTCTGAGCAAGTCGACTACATCAAGGCTGGCTCTCAGCTTGGTATTCCGACTGCGCTGGTGGTCAACAGTTGGGACAATCTAACGAATAAGGGCCTGATGCGGAGCATTCCGGATCGTGTCTACGTTTGGAACGAGACGCAGTGCCAAGAAGCGATTGAACATCACGGGATATTAGAAACCAGCGTCGAAGTCGGCGGGGCACCAATCTACGATCGATGGTTTGGGCAGAAACCGAGCGCATCAGCTGAGGAATTCAAGCAGCGTGCCCAACTCGATCCTGAACGACCCTATTTACTTTATATCTGCTCTTCGCCTTTCATTGCGGCACGTGAATTCGAGTTCGTTAAACGCTGGATCACAGAGTTGCGTTCGTCCGATGATGCCCGATTACAGAATGTCGGCATTTTGGTTCGCCCACACCCTGAGAACAGGCAGCCGTGGATGCGACTGGAAGGCTTCTCGGAGGGAAACGTCTCGGTTTGGCCTCCTGTGGGTGCAAATCCTGTCGATAATGACAGCCAGGCAGACTACTTCGATTCCATGTATCACAGTAGCGGCGTCGTTGGGATCAACAGCAGCGGCCTAATCGAGGCCGGGATTGTTGGACGGGTTGTTCACACAGTGCTTGACTCGTACTTCACTGCGACCCAGGCTGGCACGATCCACTTCCATTACCTCGTAAACGTCGGTGGCGGTTTGTTGCGCTCGGCAAATAGTTGGGATGAGCATCTGACCCAACTGCTTGAGTCGCTGGATGCAGAGGGCAAAGCTGAAGACGCCAATAGGGAATTCGTCGAGGCATTTGTGCGACCACTGGGGCTGGATAAAAAGGCTGCGCCAATGATGGCTGAATCGTTGGTACGGCTCGGTACTGGACAACGTCGGGCACCACGATCTTCGAGCCTCTTGCTGCGAGGGCTTCGAAAGTTACTGTATCCCTATGCCGTTTACATACAGGGGGGAAGTGGTAAATCTGCACCGATAGTGAAGGATCGTTCCGATAATCGGGTAGCCGTGCTAAAAACGATCGAGAACTTTACCAACGCGGATGTCGAACGAATCATTTTGGGTCCTTGGGTTGGCGACATACGCAGCGAGGTGCTGTTTTGGATTCCATTCTTGCGTTGGGCCTCCGAGAGTTGTGGTTGGGACCACAATAAGCTGGTAACCGTGTCACGTGGAGGGGCAGGGGAATGGTATCGCGATCTGGCCCCGCGCAGAGTTGAGGCCCTCGACTATTTTGGCGCCGAAGAGCTTGCCCGTTTAGACACCGATGCCGTTTCCTCCAAGAAACGGCGATTGCAAGACCGCACCGGCCTCGATCGCGAGATATTGCGTGTCGCCAAACAGGAAGTCGGTGCCAGACGGGTAAAGCCGTTGCACCCCAAAGTGATGTACCAGCTTTTCTCAGCTGCCAAGGCCCAGCCTCCCGACCAGGAGACCTTTCGGAAGTTCGCCATTTATCGGAGGTTCCCCGAGGTTCCCGCATCCGGCCTGCTCGAAGAATTACCACAGGATTACGTTGCGGTTTATTTTCCCTTTAATTCAAGTTTTCCCGACACGATGGAGAACCGTCGTTTCGTTGACTCTGTGATCGAACGCCTGAAGATTCTTCCGGCGATTGTTTTTCTGAACACCAACTTCGCAGATGAAGGTGATTGCGCGCCTGTCTTGGAAGCCGGTGATGGTGTGTACCACATCGACCACCTGATGAGAGCGAACCGGAAGCTCGCCTTACAATCAGAGGTGATCGATGGGGCGAGGGCATTCATCGGCAGCGATGTAGACCTTGCCTACGTTGCGCCATTTCTCGGTGTTGAATCAATCTTTTTCCATTCCGAGCCGCTCGTCGCCGAAGCTTTGTATCTGCGCTTTGCTGAGTCGGTGCTATCCGAAACGGATGGAACAAATGACTTAACGGCTGTACAGGTGAGCAAAGCTGAACGAATTGACCGGGTGGTATCAAGACTTATAGCAAGGCGGACATAAAAAGGATGGACGCTGACTTCCGCAACTACCTCGCGGTCCTTGAGAAGGTGCAGCCGATTGTGCAGCGAGAACAGGTCACCCAATCGACCGATATCAATGAAAATCAGGTGGGGCGTTCTGGGGCGCTTGATTTTATGTTTGAGGCTTCGCCGTCGTTGATACGAGAGCTTCGTCGTCACTGCCACCACATCTCGGGTGCCCGTGAAGCGGACTATGGGCCCGATCAAAAGGAACGGCGGGGCCCTTTCAAACAAAAGCTTAAACGGCTTGTGAAAGTTGGCGGTAGGGACATCCTTGTGACGGAGTCGCCGGCTTTAGGTGGGTTTGGCTTTCGGGTCGACGGAGAGTTGTACAACCTCGATACACTTAAATTTTATGAGGCGATGATCGCGATACGCCGTGGCGCAATCCTGGGCGATTTCATCGAGTCAGTCGACCGCCGGACAGTTGTCGAGATCAACGCCGAATGGGGAGGGTTTGCCTATTCATTCAAGACTCTGTGCCCGAACACGACTTACGTGATTGTGGATCGCCCAGAGAAGTTTCTATTCTCAGCCGTATACTTGATGAACCGTTTCCCTAAAGCGGTCATGCGGTTCGTTCAGGAGGACTCCGACACTCCATCGAAACACGTTTTTCAGGAGATCGACTTCCTGTTTGTGCCGGAATCTTGCTTTGAAGCGCTCCATCCGGAGCGTTTGGATCTAGTAGTCAATCTGCTTTCATTTGAGAGAAAGCCGACTAGTAAGATAGAGGCCTATCTGCGATGGGCGTACGAACTCCAGTGTCCCTTCGTATATAGCTTCAACCGTGACCATAACCCCGCCAACGAAGACTTGGCGAGTCTCACTGACGTCATCCGGCAAACCTACTGGCCGCACGACATTCCGGTCATGCCCGTCGATTTTAACGAGATGCTTGACCGTGTCGTACGCGGCAAGTCACTGCGCGCAAGGCTTCAACGGCGGCACGAGAAACGTGGCAAGTATCGCCACATCATTGGTTGGCGCCGCTTGCTCCTATAGCCTGATCATTGCCCCGGTGAATAACGGTCGCGATCCCAAGCGCCGACAGCGTCCAGAAAGCGCCCTGCAGCTCGGCCAACAGAAGCGGGTGTGAAACAAGTGAGAGGATCAAGAAAGCTCCTTGGCCGAAAGCGATACCCCAGAGGAGGCCTCGGTCAAAGGTATCGGGGCTGCGATACGCGCCGCGCAGTATCGTTGCCATAGCCAGACCTACCAGCGCCAAGAGGCTTATCAATGCTGGCATGCCAAACTCCGCCGCGTACTGAAGAAAGTAACTATGTGCGTTTTCCACTTCCAGCTCTTCACGGGCGGAGGCGAGTTCAGACACTCCGTGGATGTCGCCGTATGCGTCGAGGAGCTCCGGACGAACGGCGACACCTCTACTCGAATAACCTCTTGGGCCGAAGCCCCAGATAGGTCTCTCGCCAACCAGGTTAGCTCCTTTTCTCCACAGGAGAACGCGGCGAGCGAGCAGCGGGTTCTCAGCGGTCTCTGGGTCGAGAAACTCCCACATTCGCGGGTTGCCAAGACCGCCCAATGTATGTTGCACAGAACCGCGGAGACTCGGCGACACGACCATCCCGACCAGGATTCCCAGGAGAACAACGGTCAAGACGCTCGACACCACCAGTTTCCGTTTGCCTTGTTCTGATGTCGCTGCGACTCTCAAACTCAATGCTAGCCACGTGAACGTGGAGATTAAAATTGCTCCGGCTAGGGCCAGCAACCCGCCGCGGGAGTTGGTATACAAAAGAATTAAGCTGCCCATTAGAGTGAGTCCGGCGTAGGCTGAGGCAGCTCCTCGACGTCCCGTGTTGAAGTTGCTATAGGTAAGGCCCGCGGAGACACCGATCGCTAGTACTAGAAAAGCAGCGAAGCTGTGCTGGTCTTGGAAAAATCCCACCATCCCTTCGCCCGTCTCCACACGCTTATCCGGTCGCACATTCGGATCAAGACCAAATGCGCCCTGGAGGAGCCGGCTACTGACTGCTATGACGATTCCAACAGTGAACGCAGTGGTTAACATCGAGCGCTTGGCTGGTGTATCGAGTTGCTCGACGAACAGTGCCAAGAGCAACAAGCCCATTATGGCAATCATCGCGGCCTGTAAGGGACCAGCCTCGCCCTGAGGATAGAAGGTTGAGAGGTTGGCAAACGCTGGGCGTAACTGAAAGTGGAGCTCTCCGAGTGGCACGTTTCGTAGCAGAGCTAGCAGACATGAAACGGCAACCGTGAGGATGGAAAGCTGGATTGCCAATGTCATGTGCGGATTGAGGGGATTGTCGGGGGGCCCCACCGGAGATCCTGACGACTTGTGGACAGTTCGATACCACCAGGTACCGATGAGAAGCCAGAACATGTAAACAAAAGCCGTCGAAAGGTTCGGAAGCCCAAATTGCCAATCGAGGCTAGGGGTTACGATGACGACGCCAACCAGGACCGCGAGACCAACATGAGGGCGCGTTCTACCTAGAAGCAATCCCGTGATAGCGAGTCCCCATGACAGCATCACGGCACGCTACTTTTGTAGTGGAAGTTGTTCTCCGCTTCGGAGAGCAAGGGCATTTGAGTGTCACGAGCCGATAGTTTTGGGCTGGTGACCGGCCAGTCGATGCTCACTGCTGGATCGTTCCAGAGAAAGCCGCGCTCAAGTTCGGCGTCGTATTCGTTGGTGACCTTGTATGCGAAAGTGGCTTCATCGCTTATCACACAGTAACCGTGCGCGAAGCCAGGCGGGATGTAAAGCATCTGGTGATTGCTGTGTCTCAATAAAATCCCATACCACTGACCGAAGGCAGGAGAGCCTTTTCTTATATCGACCGCAACGTCGTAAACGTCGCCACTGAGCACCGACACGAGCTTGCCCTGAGGCTTCGGCTCAATTTGATAGTGGAGACCGCGTAGCGTTCCCATTGTAGAGTGCGCAAGGTTGTCTTGGACGAAGTGCTCGGAAATGCTGTTAGCGGCAAAGTCTGAGCGCTTGTAGGTTTCGGCAAAGAAGCCGCGGTCGTCGGGAAATTTAATTGCTTCGACGAGGATCAACCCGGGAATCTTTAATTTCTCAAAACGGAAAGGCACTAGAGAAGAACCTCGGCATCGTCACCCACCATTAGATGTAGAGCTTCATGATTGCCAGAGGTGCGTCGGACCACAGCGTTACGCCCAAGGATGCTGTCTTCGACGCGACCGGCGTCTTCGATTGTTACGCCGTCCAGAAGCACACAGTGCTCAAGCGAAGTGTTTCGCACGATGCAGTCCTCTCCAATGCTCGTCGAAGGGCCGATGAAAGCGTCTTCGATAATGCTTCCAGCACCGATAACAGCTGGACCCCGTACCGTACTCCGGATGATCCGGCCGCCATGTCCTAGAACGACACGTCCTGCCACCCGACTCTCGTCATCGACCTCGCCGTTGAGATCCGATTTTACCCACTGGTCCAGGACGACACGGTTGGCTTCGAGCATGTCATCCTTCTTCCCCGTATCGAGCCACCATCCCTTCACGATCAAGCTATTGACGTTGCGTCCTTGGTCGAGGAGCTTCTGAATTGCATCGGTTATTTCAAGCTCTCCACGGCCCGACGGTTCGATTTCATCGATTGCCTGGTGGATTAACGGTGAGAACAGGTAAACACCGACAAGCCCCAGGTTGCTTGGAGGCTTTTCCGGCTTCTCGACAAGCTTGCACACTCGCCCGTCGTCATCGACGGCTGCGACGCCGAACAACCGCGGATCGTCGACCTCTTTGAGCAGGATCATGCTGTCGGCGCCAGAATCTTCAAAGCGTTTCCTAAATGCGCCGATACCTTCTTCAAGGAGATTGTCCCCCAAGTACATGATGAATGGATCGTCTCCAAGAAAATCACGGCTCACCTTCACCGCATGCGCCAGCCCCAATGGTTCAGCTTGCTCAATAAAAGTGAAATTGACATCCCACGGGTTGGAACTCAACGCGTTCCGTATTTGCTCACCGGTTTCCGGCGCGATAATAACCCCAATTTGCTTAATACCGTCGTCGGCCAGATGCTGTATGACGTAGTGAAGCACCGGTTTATTGGCGACCGGCACCAGTTGCTTGGCCATCGTGTAGGTCAAGGGGCGCAGTCGTGTTCCAGTGCCGCCGGCGAGCACTAGTGCTTTCATCGTGGGGCTCTCAAGGTCAACTGGTTTTTAGATCCGAAATGATTCGCGTTCGATGAACGCTAAGAGCATCACCTTCGCGCTTCACTAAAAGGATAGGGAAATTTAGCGCTAGGGGCTACCAGCTTTCGCCGTAGTCTTCCTGCGTGGTTGCTGGCTAAGTCTTCCGCGGACCACCGGAAAATATTCCCCTTGCATGACCAGGCGGATCAAGTTGGTATCGCGCACGTCGATGGCCATAAAAGCAGCGTCGTCCATCTCGGCGAAGACCTTATTGGCAAACTCCAGGTGATGGTAGTGGAAGCCTTGCCCATGGGAATAGAGGGCGATGGAATCGACACCGTAAAACGGCGCAAGGTATGAGAGGCCTCCGTAGGTTCCAACGAAGGCAAGGGCGCGACTAACCACCTCGGTTTGGACTGCCAGGTTGTTACTTGGTTCCATCACGTGGTCGATCGTGTGCAGTCTGGGAATGTGCTCAGGGGCGAAGTCCCAATGGTCATCCATTGCAAAGCCCGGATTCAACAAAACTACGTCGTGTTGCTGCGTCAAACTGGTGAGCATTCCTTCAACGAACATACGATTGTCTTCCGTGTCCGGGAAGGAATCGTTGAAATAAAAACGCACCGCGATGTATTCGTCAGGCAGATCTGCCGCCCAGTCTGAACGCTGTGTCTCAGTAAAGTGTTTGAATTCCGAGAATTGTTCCACCAAGCGCACACTTGCCTGCCGCTTCCAATAGAGCATGAACAGGTTGTACATCGTCGAGGGATGAAGGAGCTCAAACTCTTTTTCTTTCAGGACGTCCTTAGCAATTCTGATTGCTTCGTTGTCAAACTCCGTGGGTTTCCGTTGCTTTTGCTTGCCCGCCTGGATCCGGCGCATGTTGTTGTACATGTAGTGATCTGGCGTCATGTGGTCGAGGACATCAATGTAGTTCTGAGTCACACTTTGATACCAGTCCCCCACGCCACCACGTGACACTGCTACAAGTCGCTCGCCAAAATTCTGATACGACTTGACCCAGTTCAAAAACGGGATCCAATAGAGAAGCTCGAAGCCGACCTCGCTGAGCCAAGGGCCGACAATAATTGTCTTGTTGCTAGCCGCTAGCCGTCTTATTTCGCGCTCGGTAAGCGCCATCTCGTGGTGAGTCATTTCCCCCGAAACTACTCGAGGAACGACGTAGCGGTTGATGATCGAGCGCACCTTCTTACGGCGAAGAACTCTGGAAAGCAACCGCAGCATGAACTTGCGCGGGATCGTGAGGATCTGACGCCATAGGCTCTTGTGCCGTGTAGCCCGTTCTACCTTCTTCCTTTTTTGTTTCAGTTTGCGACCCAGGGCCATCATCGATGCAACAGGGTAGGCAGCCCATCGTACTGGGTAGAGCCATAAGCTGAGGGTCTCAGACTCTGGCCCTTCCGCGCACCCGAATGCCTCAAGGTCGTCGACGAAGACCTCAGTGGCTGAAACATCAAGGCCCAGTGGACGGACGAATTCTTTGATGAAGTCCTGGCCTTTGCTAGCTCCTGAGGCCGCGGTGGCATTCCCTATCCCGGCAGCAGCGAGTTGCTCAAGGTGCTCCGAGAAGTCTTTGGCAACACTTAGCAGCCCCCCCCCAATATCTACGAGATAATGAAAATGAAGAGTCCCTTCCTGAGTGCCGATGTGGTCTGGGTCGAGGATCGTGAAGACGTCGCGCCCGACGATGCCAGCCTCAATCATGCCGCTGGTGTTGACCCCTACAATGCCGACGCTGTGGTACATCGAATCAAAATAATCGGTTCGGGCGTTGTCGTTTACCGGGTTTGCGCCCCGGGGAGGCCACACGACAACTTGGTCGAACCCGTCTCCTTCAAGGCGACCCCATTCTTGGGCGTTCTCCGGATGGGGGCGGACTAGGATCCCGATATTGCGCAGCTCAGGAGCCCCGTAGCGACGGATCGCCGTTATCCATCTTTCGATCAGATCGATCTCTGTGGCAGCAATGAAACGGGATGAACCTAAGTAGAGCAGGTATGGCTTGTCGGCAGCGAGGCCAACCTCGGTCTTAAATACAGCTGCTGATCTGCTGGGTTCTCGGTCAAACCAGTGGTCATATGTGTTAGCACCTGTGACAACGATGTTAGAGCGATCAGCTCCGTGGAGCTCGATCGCTTCTTTACACTGAACTTCGTTCCAAACATAAATCCGACCAGGCATAGATCGGATTAGGCCCTTATTAGTGAGGTTGTCCCAGCTGTGAACGCACAGCGCCGACTTTATGCCATGGGCTTTGGCGACCTTTACGTATTCCACCTGGTCGGAGCCTAGGTCAACCAATGGAGTAACCAGTACGAGGTCGGGGGCTTTTGAAGCGACGTCATCTTCAATTAAGGGGTTAAGCGGAATGCTGCGTTCGACAAGCTTCAGCAAATTGCTCACTACATGATTGAAGAACCGCCATCGAAGCAGGGGGAATTTGGTGAGTAACCGAACTAAACCCGGGAGCCGTTCCTCAGCGCGCTCGCGGAGTTTGTGGGCGTCGTCATACTCGGGGAGTTTGTAGCGCAGGAAGTCGACGAGAAAACGAATCGCACGCGAGAAATCAAACCATCTAGAATCTGAGCGCTTTGGGATCCAATCGAACGTGATGGAGGGAAACTCACGGCTGAGCCGGGTAACCATTCTCTCGTCACCCTGGGCCATACGTTCATCGCCGAGCTTGTCGCGCAGTAGAAACGACAGGTGTAGCTCATGGCCATGCTCACATAGGCTGCGGATGACTGACTCGAAGTTGCGGATAGCCCCCGAGTGGCGCATCGAGAAGAAAATCTTCATGCTGTTGCCTTTGAGTCGACTCCGTCCCCGTCAAGGTCTATCAAAGGTAAATCGTGCTTCCGGATGTATTCGAACAGATCGAGGCCTCTTGCACCGTATTTCACCAACATGCGGTAGGCGCTAGAGGGGTCACAAGCCGGTATTTCTTGGCCTACGTCGTTGCGCAGGAAAAACGCGTTTACTCCTCGAGGTTCTGTCAGGATTAGGCGATAGCCTTTTTGCTTGGCGAGTTGGTTAAGTGCCTGTAGCGAGGACCCAAAGTAATAGAGGTTCCCACCTTCGATAGTTTTTGCGACCTGGTGCCGATCGAATTCGGGGTCGTATGGGACGGTAACAGCCCGGTCGGGGCCGAACAAAGAGTTGTATTCAATGATTACCAGTCGCGGGGAACAAGCTGTCACGGCCTCCCAGATCCAGTAGTCGTTGCCGTCAATGTCGATGCTCAACAAGTCGATTTCACCTTCGCAGCCGTTTTCACGAATAAGATCATTGATGTTTTCGCAGGCAGCCCAATCGGCAAGACAAGCTACCCCCATTGGTTCAAAACGCATCTTTAGTCTGTCGGTTCGGCGAGAGCTGGCCTCGAGCATCATGCCGCTCCAGCCGCACTCGCTGGCTAGAAACCCTGAGTTGCCTCCGTTTGTTCCGGCACCAATCTCGACGAAGCGGCGTGAGCCTTCACCGATCTTGTCGAAGATCGCGTGGATGATGCCATCTTCCTCATTCTGAGAAAAAAGTTTGAACCGCTGGGTACTGAGGTTGTGGGGATAAGAAAGCCCAGTTGAATCGACGAACAGTGCGCGTTGAACCGCCTTCATCATGATCGAAAGATCCCGAAGATCTTTCTTTAATCCGCGCGGGCCCATCTTGTGCATGATGCGATCAATGCGTTTTGCTAAAAGACGGTTCTCTCTTTCGGCTTGCTTAACTTTCTTGGCGTTGTAGATGTCCCGGCGATGGACGACGGCTAGACGCTCTTCCAGAAGATTACGCCCGCTTCTTCCATCCTTTTCGAGCTTAACGAGGCGCTCCAGGTCCTCGGTGGCACGTTGGAGTCGTTTGAGAGCTTGCGGGTCTGAGAGAGTTATAGGTAAGGCAGCCTTTCCCCTGCGACTTTTCCCTAAGGCTCGCCCTACCCACGACTTGATTGACTTCATCGTCATACGGGTGCCTCTGTGGCACCTCCGCCCGCGTCGAGATCTATCAACGGTAAATCGTGCTCGCGGATGTACTCGAACAAATCGTGTCCCCTTCTCCCATATTTCACCAACATGCGGTAGGCGCTAGAGGGGTCACAAGCCGGTATTTCTTGGCCTACGTCGTTGCGCAGGAAAAACGCGTTTACTCCTCGAGGTTCTGTCAGGATTAGGCGGTAGCCTTTTTGCTCGGCAAGTCGGCTCAGTGCCTGGAGAGAAGCCCCGAAGTAATAGTGGCCACCTTCGGCGGCCTCCACGAACCGGTGCCGATCGAATTCGGGGTCGTATGGGACGACAACAGCCCGGTCGGGGCCGAACAAAGAGTTGTATTCAATGATTACCAGTCGCGGGGAACAAGCTGTTACGGCCTCCCATATCCAGTAGTCGTTGCCGTCGATGTCGATGCTCAGAAGGTCGATTTCACCCTCGCAACCACTGTTGCGAATAAAGTCGTTGATGTTTTCGCGGGCAACCCAATCGCTAAGACAGGTGACCCCTAATGGTTCAAAATGCATCTTTAGCTTAGACAGGCGATCCTCGTTGGCCTCGAGCATCATGCCGCTCCAGCCGCACTCGCTGGCTAGAAACCCTGAGTTGCCCCCGTTTGTTCCGGCACCAATCTCGACGAAGCGGCGTGAGCCGTCGCCGACCGTATCGAAAATCGCGTGGATGATGCCATCTTCCTCGTTTTGGGAAGAAAGGCTGAAACGTCTTGCAGTGAGATTGTAGGGATAGGGAAGATCGGCCGGATCGAGGAACAGCGCGCGTTGAATCGCCTGCATCATGATTGAGAGACGTCGAACATCACCCTTTAACCCGCGGGCGCCGACCTGGGCAACAACGCTGTCGAGCCGTTTTATCAACCGCAGATTTTCCCGGTGCAATTTCTTTAGTTTCTTACTGTTTATGTCGGCACGACGTTGAACGAGTGCTAAACGTTCTTCCAGAAGATTGCGAGTGTCCCTTCCTTGCTTCTCTAGTTCAACGAGGCGGTTGAGAATCTCGTTGACGCGTTGAAGGAGCTTTAGCGCCTGCTGGTCGGAGAATGCGCTCTCGGGAGGAGGTTTTGCTCCAGAGCTTTGTCGCATCCATGACTTAATTGACTTTGATATCGACATTTGGGTTTAAGATGGCACGCTTAGTGTGTCTTAGCTACTCTTATCGACGATCTGAGGGCGTAGATGCTCTGCGGAGAACTCAGTGATGAATTTGGCTTCCTTTTGGGACCGCTTGATTCCCGGGGGGCGGAGGTGGGGCCAGACTCGGTTGGGGGTGATGGGCGATGAAGTCGCAACAATGCGAGGTAGCCGTCGTGGGAGCTTCTGCGGCAGGACTCTACATCGCGATGAAGCTGGCGCGCGAGGGAGTTCGGGTTCGTGTCTATGAGGCCGCCACAGCCATAGATCCGCCCCGCCGCACGCTCATTGTCACCGACAAATTTCGCGAGCAGATGGGGCTGTTTGCTAACAATGTGATCGTCAACGAGATTCACGTCTTCGAATTGTTTGCTAACGGTAGTCAGGCTTCGGTAGAGCTCGATCGTCCCGACCTGATTATCGAGCGGGCCGATCTGGTCAAGGTTCTCGCCAAGGAAGCGATGGCGGAAGGTGCTGAGATTATAACGGGGCGTCGACTCGTGAATTTGAAGGCTCGTACGTCGGATACAGGCCGATCATCCCCCTCGACATCTTCAAGCGAACAAGATGGTGCCGATGCAGGCACGAGGGGTGCCATCCAACTAACGTTTGAAGGCTCGAATGCTGCCGAAACTTTCGTAACGATGTCTGACACCGTAATCGGAGCCGATGGTGCCTTCAGCGTTGTGGCCCAATGTGCTGGTTGGCCTCGGCAACCCACGGTTCCGCTAGTGCAAGCTATCGTTGAACTTCCAGACGACATGTCACCCGAGTCCACGCGCGTCTGGTTCGAGCCCGAGGACACTCCCTATTTCTACTGGCTAATCCCGGAAGGTCCCGGTAGGGGAGGGCTTGGCCTCATTGCCGACGAGAAACCGGGCGGCAAGAATCCTCAAGAAGCACTCGAAAGTTTTATGGAAAAACAGGGGCTTAAGGCTATGGAGTTCCAAGCAGCCAAAATTCCTTTGTATTTGAAATGGACCCCTGTCCATCGACGGGTTGGAGCCGGTGATGTCTATCTTGTGGGTGATGCTGCTGGGCAGGTGAAGGTAAGCACGGTCGGTGGAATCGTTACCGGATTTCGTGGAGCGCAGGGAGTTGCCGATGAGCTGTTACATTCGAATGGGACTGGCAGTGGCCAAACTGAAGTGGGTCGGGATGGCCCCTTTTTGACATCGAGAGCACGCATCTCGGCCGATGATGCCGGGAGTAATGCTGAAATCCGGGCGCTACGGCGAGAATTGGATCTTCACCTCGGTATTCGGCGAGCTCTGCATGACTTTAACAGTGCTGATTACAGTCGTTTGCTTAGTCTCCTCAGTAACTCTGCCAAATCCCAACTGCGGCGTTTTCACCGCGATGAAGCTTGGCGATTGATGACACACCTTGTTTGGCGACAGCCTCGCCTACTGTCGTTGGGAATTAAGAATTTTCTGTTGGGGGGGGGCTTTGGCGACAGTGTTAGATGATTCTCAACTGTGGCTTATACCGGTTCCATGATTAAGCTTGGCATAAGTGATCTAGCTAGGACTTGCCGCGCTGTTCCGGCAGCCGGGGAGATTTCGACCGAATATTTTCCGCTGAGCGATTCGCTGGATGTTCTGGCTTCGACTAGTGCATCCACATATATATGTAGAATGTACCCATGCAATATTCGCCATCGCGATTGACGACCACGCAATGCCGGGATGCTGGCTTGGCTTTGACGCTCATCTTTTTGCTGGTTGGCTATATCAACATGCAGTCGAGTTTTATTCTGCTGGCAATTGTGGTCATGGTGCTGGCAATGTTGGCGCCCGGTTTGTTCCGGCCCTGGGCAATTCTTTGGTGGGGGTTGGCACGAATCCTCGCTGCCGTTGGTTCCCGTATCCTTTTGACGATTTTGTTTGCCTTGTTCGTGACACCCGTCGGGTTGGTTCGCAGGATGATGGGTGCCGACGCAATGCGCAATAAACAATGGCGAGGCGAGGGCAGTGTCTTTGTCCAGCGTGATGCTGCTTCGACTGGCTCGGATCTTGAGACGCCGTACTAAGTGGATTGCCGGAAAGGGTTAACCATGGAGTTTTTGGCTGACTTGTTGGGATTTCTTCGAGTCCGGAAGAAGTACTGGTTGTTGCCGATCATCCTTCTTCTTCTGATAGTTGGCGCCGTCCTGTTATTGACGGCAGGCACAGCCCTTTCACCATTTATCTACACCCTCTTCTAGTTAGTGAAGTCCGCAATCCTCGGCCTATCTGCGTACTACCACGACAGCGCCGCTGCGTTGCTCGTCGATGGTGAGATTGTTGCTGCGGTTCACGAGGAGCGGTTCAGCCGCAAGAAGCATGACTCCCGGTTTCCCGCTAACGCGACACGCTACGTGCTGTCGGAGGCTGGGTTTACGATCCCAGACCTTAAGGCGATCGCCTTCTATGACAAGCCGTATCTTAAGCTCGAACGCCTCCTAGAGACCTATCATGCTTTTGCGCCACGTGGCCTGACAAGCTTTCTCCACGCGATGCCTGTGTGGATGAAGGAGAAGCTCTTCATGAAGCGGATGCTGTGGGAAGAGCTTGCCAAGGTTCAAGCGAGGCTGACGGGTGAACTTGCTGTGGACGCCGAAGCGAACATAGTTCTTCCACAGCCTGAGCGCCCGCCGCTGCTTTTCCCGGAGCACCATGTCTCTCATGCGGCAAGTGCGTTTTATCCCTCGCCATTTGAAGACGCAGCCATATTGACGATGGACGGCGTCGGCGAATGGGCTACGACGACGATCGGAAAGGCCGAGGGGAAAGAGCTACAGATTCTCAGAGATCTCCATTTCCCTCATTCAATTGGGCTGCTGTACTCCGCGTTCACTTACTACTGTGGCTTCAGGGTCAACAGTGGTGAATACAAGCTGATGGGGCTTGCTCCCTACGGGGAGACAAATTCCGACGAAGTTAAACGGTTCCGGGAGGTCATTCTCGACGAACTCGTCGATCTCCGCGACGATGGTTCGTTGCTTCTGAACATGAAGCAATTCGACTTCGCTACCGGCTTAAGAATGTGTGCCAATGAGAAGTGGCGGAAGCTGTTCGGTATCCCTAGGAGGGAGCCGGAGACGAACATCACACAGCCGTACATGAATCTGGCGCTTGCGATTCAACAGGTCACCGAGGAGATCGTTCTGCTCCTTGCCAAGACAACCCGTGAATTAACGAACTCGCCTAACCTGGTAATGGCTGGTGGTGTAGCGCTTAACTGCGTTGCCAACGGCAAGTTATTACGTGAGCGAATCTTTGATCGAATATGGATCCAACCCGCGGCTGGTGATGCTGGAGGGGCTTTAGGTGCAGCCTACGCAGCGCACTACATCTGGGATGGGCAGGAACGAAAGCTTTGCTCGGCCACGGATAGCATGAAGGGATCGCTTCTCGGGCCAGCATTCAGCGATGGCGATATCGAGCGCGTGATTCGGAAGTATGATGCGCCATGCAGGTATTTTGACGACTTCGACGAACTGTCAATGTACGTCGCCGAGTTGCTCGACCAAGGTGACGTTGTGGGTTGGTTTCAGGGTCGGCTGGAATGGGGCCCGCGCGCCCTGGGCAATCGCAGCATTCTGGGTGATCCGCGACGTCCTGATACACAGAAGACCCTAAATTTGAAGATCAAGTACCGTGAGGGCTTTCGGCCTTTTGCGCCTTCGGTGTTGGCAGAGGAATGCAGCACGTACTTCGAACTGGAAGAAGATTCGCCATACATGCTCTTAGTTGCGCCGGTCGTAGAGTCACGGCGTGAGCCTCTATCAATGGATCAAAACCAAGGGATGTTCGAGCGGCTTTACCAGCCTCGGTCCGACATTCCAGCGATTACTCATGTTGACTACTCCGCCCGCATTCAAACCGTCCATCGTGACACCAACGAGCGCTATTGGAAGTTGATTAGTGCTTTCAAGGACCGGACGGGGTATGGCCTCCTTGTGAACACGAGTTTCAACGTCCGCGGTGAGCCGATTGTGTGTACACCCGACGATGCTTACCGCTGCTTCATGCGCACTGAGATGGATTATTTGGTGCTCGGGGATTGGATTTTCGTCAAGACTGAACAACCAGAATGGCCCGAGACGTACGACTGGACAAACGAGTTTACGTTAGACTAAGAAGACCCCAAGTTGTCTCAGCGTTCAATCCCTTTCCTGCTGGGAATAGAAGTGTTTGAGCCGACGTGGGAAACTGCCGCCCGCAATGAATGATTCTCGACGTTTTCTCGTTACCGGGGGTGCCGGTTTTATCGGTTCACATCTTGTGACCGCACTGCTAGCACGTGGGCACGAGGTTGTTGTGCTCGATGACCTGTCAACTGGGCATCGTGAGAATCTCGAAATGGCAGTAGCCGAAGCTGTGGCTGCGCCGATTGTTACCAGCGGGGATGCCGGCGAAACTGTAACCAGTGGCCCAAGTGTGGGGCCTGTGCCTCTCCCAGATCAGCTCCGCTTCATCAAAGCGTCACTATTGGACTATGACGCTCTCGAAGAAGCTGTTATCGGTGTGGAAGCCGTGTTACACCAAGCGGCGGTACCCTCGGTGCCGCGCTCGTTCGCTGACCCCGTGGCCACGATGCGGGCCAACGTAGAAGGGACAATCGCGCTTCTGGAGGCCTGCCGGAAGGCAGGCGTGCGTCGCATTGCGATGGCTTCGTCATCATCAGTTTACGGTGACACGCCTACGTTGCCTAAAGAAGAGTCGATGCCGCCAAGCCCTATGTCGCCCTATGCGCTCAGCAAGCTTACTGCCGAAGAAGCAGGCGGCATCTTTGCCCGTACTTACGGCCTCAACATTTTCGCACTGCGTTACTTCAATGTTTTTGGCCCACGCCAAGATCCGGCGTCGCAATACTCAGCGGTAATTCCCAAGTTTATTACCCACATGCAGAGCGGTGAGAAACCAACGATATACGGGGACGGGCTGCAATCACGTGACTTCACGTTTATTGACAACGTGGTTTACGCGAACCTTCTGGCTGTTGGTATTGACAAGCCAGAGGCAGGTTCCGGCGCAACGGACGGTGCCGAAGTCGACACTGACAATAGGGTCTCCGGTGCCTACGATGTCCTCAACATTGGCTGCGGTGATCGCTACACGTTGCTTGACCTTATCAAGTTCTTGAATGAAATCATGGGCACGAACTCTGAACCGGAACATGCCGATGCTCGCCCCGGAGATGTCCGCCACTCTCACGCTGCCATCGACCGTGCCCGTGAAGTAATCGGCTACGTTCCCAAAGTGGATTTTGAGGAAGGCCTGCGCCGCACCACCGTGTTTTATACCTCCTAGAAAGCATCTGAGGAGCCGGACTGGCTTCTAAGTTGGCGCCCATTGGTCTGTGTTGGCTGTTATCCTTCCGCATGCTCACCAATCAATCTGTCCAGCGGACCGAGCTGGGAAACCACCTTGTCGTCATCACCGAGTGCGTGCCCACTGTGCGCTCCGCTAGCCTCGGTATCTGGGTGAAAATGGGCTCGCGCTTCGAAGCACCTGAGCAAGCGGGTATCTCCCACTTCATCGAACACATGTTGTTCAAGGGAACGGCGAACCGATCAGCCAAAGACATCGCCTACAAAAGCGATGCCATGGGGGGTCAGCTCGACGCGTTTACCACTAAGGAGCATGCCTGCTACTTTGCCAATGTCCTCGCTGTTCACGTCGAGGACGCCTTCGAGTTGGTCTCGGACATCGTGCTGAATCCGTTGTTCGAGGAGCACCAAATGGAGCTTGAGAGGGCGGTGATCCTCGAAGAATTAGCTGCCGTTGAAGATGCTCCTGAAGAGTTCCTCTGGGAGGAATTCAGTCGCACATTTTGGCTCGACCACCCTCTCGGGACACCGATTCTCGGCACTCGTGAAACGATTAAGTCGCTCAGTTGCGAAGAACTTAGCGTGTTCTTTCGTCGAGCCTATGAACCGGCGAACGTCGTCGTTGCTGCCGCGGGCCGACTTGATCACAAGGAGATTTTGGAACTCGTCGAAGCAAGGTTCGGAGGCCTTTCCAATCACTCCGAGCCTCTGGAGCTCACCGCACCGAGGACCTTTCAACACTTCCGAATCCTCAGAAAAGAGGAGCTTGAACAGGTTCACATCGCAGTTGGTTGCCCAGGCCCCTCGATAGACGAAAAGGAACGTTACGCTGCTTTCCTACTCAACGCGGTGCTCGGTGGCAGCGTTTCATCGCGGCTGTTTCAATGTATTCGTGAGGAACACGGTCTTGCTTACAGCGTCTATTCTGCGCTCGAGACCTACGCTGATGCGGGGTGTTTCTGGATCTACGCAGGTACCCGGCCAGACGCGGCGGCCACGGTTCTCGACCTTATCATTGAAGAACTCAGCGTTTTGCGGGAGGTGCCAGTCTCGCCCAAGGAACTTTCTCGCATGAAGGAAAACCTGAAAGGCAGTGTGATGCTCGGGTTGGAGAGTACTGTTGGCCGTATGAGCACCCTTGCCCAGCAGGAGATGTACTTCGGCCAAACTTTTGACATGGACGAAATTTTGCTAGGTATTGACGAAGTGGATGCCGAGCAAATCCAGCAGATGGCACGTCGTGTTTTTGCTGACGAGGGCATTGCGGTCGATGTATTGGCCCAACGGTCGGTGGCTGACAAGCTGAACGCGCGTTTCGGAGACGGACTCACTCTCCCTGCCGGCAGCCGGCTAGTTTTGGCGTAGTCGGTTCGACAAGTCGCAGCCGCCAAGTTTGGTCGCCCTGAAGTGCCGGGATAGAATTAACTGATAGATCGTCGTCCGCTTCCAACTTGGCAACGTATCGTGCCCGAAAACTTTTCTGAGCCTTCGCGATGATCAGCCGTTACACGCGTCCCGAAATGGGCAGCATCTGGGATGAAGCGGCTCAATACGCTACCTGGCTTGAGGTAGAGCTCGCAGCTGCCGAAGCGATGGCGGAGCTCGGGAACATTCCCGCTAAAGCCCTCGAAAATGTGCGGCGTGCAGTTCCACCCGATCCTGAACGGGTGTTGGAGATCGAGCGACGAACGAGCCACGATGTCATTGCATTTCTTGAGGCCATCGAAGAACAGATCGGCGCCGATGCTCGTTACCTGCACCTTGGGCTGACATCTTCTGATGTGCTCGATACATCGTTAGCGCTACGCTGTGTGCGTGCCGCCGACCTTTTGATCGCTGGTTGCGATGATCTCGTTGAATTGTTCATGGCAAAAGCGCTTGAGTACCGGGACCAACCGATGGTTGGTCGCACCCACGGAATCCACGCTGAACCCATTACGCTGGGGCTCAAGTTCTTGCGCTACTACGAGGAATTCCGTCGTGCCGCTGACCGATTGCGACGAGCTCGAGAGGTCATGCGCTTCGGCCAGATTTCGGGGGCAGTGGGTAGCTATGGAACACTCGATCCCGCCGTCGAGCCGCGAACATGTGCCAAGCTTGGACTCAACGTTGAGCCGGTTTCGTCGCAGGTCGTGCCACGTGATCGGCACGCCGAGTTTCTCTCGCACCTTGCTGTCGTCGCAGCATCGATTGAAAACGTTGCTCTTGAGATTCGCGGCTTGCAGCGTACCGAGGTTCTTGAGGCAGCCGAGCCGTTCGGGAAGGGCCAGAAAGGCTCGTCCGTAATGCCGCACAAGCGTAATCCGATTAAATGCGAGAACCTTGTTGGTTTGGCGCGGTTGGTGCGAGCTTACGCCGTGACTGGCTTCGAAAACGTTGCTTTGTGGCACGAGCGTGACATCTCGCACTCGTCAGTCGAACGGGTTGCTATCGCTGATGCTTGTATCGCGCTTGATTTCATGCAGTATCGCTTAAGGGGTGTCATTGATGGTCTTGATGTCTACCCGGAGGCAATGGAACAGAATCTAAACCTGACCAACGGACTCGTTTTTTCGAGCCGAGTCCTCGAAGCTCTCCTGCAGGCGGGTTTGGCCCGGACCGATGCCTATCAACTCGTCCAGAGAGCGGCAATGAATTGTTGGGAAACTGGGGAGCCCCTCAGAGAATTGCTCGCCGCGGATGACGAAGTTATGGAGTGGTTGTCGGAGAAGGATCTCGACCAAGCCTTTGACATTAAGGCGGCACTTTCTGGGGTCGAGGCAGTCTACGAAAGAATCCTTGGGGCCGTCGATGCCGTGACTGGTAGCGTTCCTGGTGAACATGATTGTCGTTCCGCGACACGGCAAAGAGTAGACGAATGAAATCTGCGGGGGCCGTATGGCGCAAAGCCTGAACCATTGCTGTGGAGTCTTTGGAATCATCGGCCACAGCGAGGCCGCAAGGCTGGCGTATTTAGGACTCTACGCACTGCAGCATCGGGGCCAGGAAAGTAGTGGCATCGCAACCGCCAACCTTGGTGCGATGTTTGTTGAGCGGGGCATGGGTGAAGTTGCAGAGGTGTTTGATAGTGAGCGACTTGACCGGCTGCCGGGCCGGGCTGCGATTGGTCACGTGCGTTACTCCACCGCCGGCGCGAGCAACCTTGCCAACTCTCAGCCGGTTCGAATCGAGTCACCCTGCGGATCGATTGCCCTGGGACACAACGGCAACTTGGTCAATGCTGACCAAATTCGAACCCATCTTGAGCAAGAAGGTTCCATCTTCACATCGAGTAGCGATACCGAGGTTCTCTTGCACCTCTGCGCACGCAGCAAGTGTGACACGATCCTTGATGCCTTAACTGAAGCCCTTGGGCAGGCAGAGGGGGCGTTCACCATGACGGTATTGGCCAACGATTTATTGATTGGTGTCCGCGACTCTCTAGGCTTCCGGCCGCTTTCGATCGGTCATGTTGATGGTGCCTTCGTCTTGGCGTCGGAGACGTGCGCATTCGATCTGATCGGGGCGCAGTACATCCGCGACGTGCAGCCTGGAGAGATGATTCAAATCGGCGAGGAGGCGGTCGGCTCCAAGGTGGCCCTCGAGGCGGCCTTTGCCGGACCATGTGCGGAAGCGCCTGGTTTCCGATCGATTCAGCCCTGGAGCCGGCAGCCAGAACGGCGTTGTATCTTTGAACATGTCTATTTTGCCCGCCCCGACAGTCGATTGTTTGGTGCTGGCGTCATGGATGCGCGCAAGCGGATGGGCAATATTCTTGCTCAAGAAGCTCCAGCTGATGCCGATCTGATCGTGCCGGTTCCCGACGGCGGAACTTTCGCCGCTTTGGGATATTCGTCCGAATCGGGATTACCCTTCGAGCCCGTACTGATCCGCAACCATTACGTTGGCCGTACGTTCATCGAGCCGCGTCAGTCGATCCGCCATTTTGGCGTCAAGGTGAAACTAAACCCGGTGGCGAGCGTAACTAATGGAAAGCGCATAGTGCTGATCGATGATTCAATCGTAAGAGGAACAACTAGCGCCAAGATCGTGGAGATGATGCGCACTGCCGGTGCCCGCGAGGTTCACGTTAGAGTGTCATCGCCACCGTACATCTCGCCATGCTATTACGGCATTGACACACCGAATCGTGAGGACCTTGTAGCAGCAAATCATTCGGTTGAAGAGATCCGTGAGCAGATCGGCGCTGACTCGCTGGCTTATCTTTCTCACGCTGGCCTGCAGCGGTCGCTTCCTGATGGTGACGTATCGTATTGCGACGCCTGTTTTACTGGGGAGTATCCGACTCCGCTCGGCAGCGAGCTTAAATCGCAGATGGAACTTTTCGAGCCTGTTGGAGCTGGACCAGCAAAGATCAACAGTAGTTAGTCACTGAGGCCATGATTCTGGCCACCCCTGGGATACAGGATAAGGCAGTGTCAGGACCATCACAAAACCCAAAACTTACTTATAGTGACGCGGGTGTTGATCGCGTAGCTGCGGCAGGAGCCAAGAAACGGATCAGGGCTCTCGTACGCAGTACGTTTACAGAGAATGTAGTGGGTGATATCGGTAGCTTCGGCGGCGGGTTTCGCTTGTCGGTGGGTGACTCAAACGCAGTGCTCGTTGCTTCGGCGGATGGCGTTGGTACTAAGCTCAAAATCGCGGTAATGGCTGGTGATTATGAAGGTGTCGGATACGACATCGTGGCGCATTGCGCCGACGACATCCTCACCCAGGGCGCGGTTCCACTGTTCTTCCTCGACTACATTGCTCTGGGAAAGATGGAAGAGTCGGTGGTCGAATCGATTCTCCGAGGGTTGGTGACCGCTTGTCGCGATGTTGGTGCGGCGCTAATTGGGGGTGAGACGGCTGAGATGCCTGATATCTATCAGCCCGGCGAATTCGACCTTGCTGGTTTCATTGTCGGGGAGTCAATCGGTGCCGAACTGCTTGACGGTTCAGCGATTCGAACTGGAGACCATCTCCTTGGC